>ENA-ORMR01000331-ORMR01000331.1-human-gut-metagenome-genome-assembly--contig:-NODE-331-length-51499-cov-40.665248_pt1 | contig 51499 bp, 46 predicted proteins | sample MGYA00242107_ERZ509003 | MGnify/ENA primary metagenome ERZ509003 (study PRJEB26280, sample SAMEA2338699) | human gut metagenome | biome: human gut; feature: human-associated habitat; material: faeces...
GCCCTTCCATGATACGGCCGGTCTGCTCGTCGACGATTTTCACCTTGTTGTCGTCGACCACATACTCTATATCGCGCTCGAAGAGGGTGTATGCCTTCAGCAGCTGGTTGACGGTGTGCACACGCTCGGCCTTGACGGCGTACTCGGCCATAAGCTCGTCCTTGCGGGTCTGGCGCTCGGCCAAGTCGGGGATGTGCTCGAGTTCGGAGAGCTGTGCGGCGATGTCGGGCAGCACGAAGAACTGGGGGTCCTGGGTGTGGCCGGTGAGCTCATCGAGACCCTTGTCGGTAAGCTCGACGGAGCGGTTCTTCTCGTCGATCACGAAGTAGAGCGGATCGGTGGCCTCGGGCATCTCGCGGGCATTGTCCTGAAGGTAGTGGGCCTCGGTCTCGAGCAGAATCTTGCGCATGCCTTCCTGGCTGAGGAAACGGATGAGGGCGCCGTTCTTGGGCAGACCCTTGAAAGCGCGGAACAGGAGCAATGCGCCCTGCTTCTGGTCGTCTTTGTCGTCGGAGGCGAGCTTAGTCTTGGCCTCGGCGAGAATCGATGTCACAAGGCGCTGCTGGGCCTTGACCACTTTCTCGACATTGGATTTATAGATGTCGAAGAGCTGGTCGTCGCCCTTGGGCACGGGGCCCGATATGATAAGAGGTGTACGGGCATCGTCGATAAGCACGGAGTCGACCTCGTCGACGATAGCGTAGTAGTGCTTGCGCTGCACCAGGTCTTCGGGTACCATGGCCATGTTGTCGCGCAGGTAGTCGAAGCCGAATTCGTTGTTGGTACCGTAGGTGATGTCGCATTCATATGCGCGGCGACGTGCCATGCTGTTGGGCTCGTGCTTGTCGATGCAGTCCACGCTTGCGCCGTGGAACATGTAGAGCGGGCCCATCCACTCGGAGTCGCGCTTGGAGAGGTAGTCGTTGACGGTCACCACATGCACGCCGCGGCCCGAAAGCGAGCGCAGGAACACCGGCAGCGTAGCCACCAGGGTCTTACCCTCGCCGGTGGCCATCTCGGCGATCTTGCCTTCGTGGAGCACGATACCGCCGATGAGCTGCACGTCGTAGTGGGCCATGTCCCACACGATCTCGTTGCCGCCAGCCATCCACCGGTTTTTCCATATGGCCTTGTCGCCGTCGATGCTCACGAACTCGCGGCCCTGGCCGGCGAGCTCGCGGTCGAAATCGGTAGCGGTGACCACTATGGTCTCGTTTTCGGCGAAACGCTTAGCGGTTTCGCGCACGGTGGCGAATACCACGGGCAGGTGCTCGTTGAGCTGATTCTCGATGATGTCGAGGATGCTCTTTTCGTGGGCGTCGATCTTGTCCCACAGAGGCTGACGCTTGTCGAAGGGCAGCGATTCTACCTCCTCGCGCAGTTTTTCGATAGCTGCGCGGTCGTCGGCGGTAGCCTGCGCTATGGCAGCGCGCACGTTGTCGATTTCGCGGCGCAGACCGTCGTTGTCGAGGGCGGCGATGCGCGGCATCTCGTCCTTGATGGCTTTCAGCTTGGGCTGGATGGCCTTGAGGTCGCGCACGGATTTGTCGCCGAATATCTTTTTGAGAAATGAAGTTACTGACATATATGTGTGATGGTGTTATTATCGGTTTGCAAAGGTACGAAAAATCAGTCTGTCAGACAAATGTCGTGTCCATTTGCCTGATAAACGCCTGTCGGGGCCTCCCCCGGGATAACTGAAATGTCAATTGCCGGCTTTGACGGGAGGCACGGCGGCTCCGTTGGGCGATCGTATGCGCAGTATCGAGGCCACGGTGGGCGCTATGGCGCGCACGTCAACCGGTGTGCCTATGGTGCGGGCCGTCATGCCGGGCGCCATGATGAAAGCGGGCGCCGTGGTCGATGCGATGCGGTATACATCGTTACCGCCGCCGGCCATGGGATCGGTGAGGTCGTCGATGGTCTCGAAGCCGGGCACCACCTCTATCACAAGGTCGCCGGCACTCTCGCGCACGGTGTTGCGCCGCAGAATCTCGCTCTTTTCGCCGGCCCGGCCGGCTATGATGTCATCGATGGTATATACGCGGTCGACACCTGTCATCTTCGACAGGAAATCGGCCGCTTCGGCGCGGACGGCACGTATGTCGAGTCCGCGGTCCTTGATATGCTTCTGGTTGAGGAAGAACTGCCCGCGGTGGAAGCCTGCCACATAGTCGCCGTTGCCGTAGATGGCCATGAGGTAGATGTTGAGCAGCGAGGCGGCCTTGCGGGTGGAAAATTCGCCGTAGGGTATGTTCCATCGCTCTTCGTCGCGCCGGCTGCCGGGGCGCCTTGGCGTAGCGGCCAGGAACACCACTGTGCTGTCGAGGCCCACACGGCTGTCGATGGTGTTGAAAAGCTGCTCCAGCCGCCGGTCGAGCTTCACATAGGCGTCGTAGATCTCGGGGCGGTTGTCGGGGTTCTTGCCGTAGGTATAGGGCTCGAGGGTATATGCCACGTTGAGCACGTCGGTCACGCCTTCGTGCTGCCCTACTCTCAGCGAGGCAAGCAGATCGATGGCCACATCGGTGACCTCGGCGTTGACAAGGGGCGACGCGGCGAACATGTCGAGGCGCTCGCTCTTGCCGCGCGGGAAAACATGGCGGAAGGGGTAGCGCGTCAGATGGTCGGGCAGCAGCGGAAAATCGCCCGGCGCTATCGAGGGTGTCCAGCTCATGGTGTCGAGCCGCACCGACAGCGGTGCCATGCGGTTGCGGGCAGCCACGGCCACCGGCAGCTCCTTGTAGTAGGTCGACGAGGCCCAGTTGCCGGTCTTGGCGTCGAGCCACAGGGCGCTGTTGGCGGCATGCCCGGCCAGGGCAAGCGACACAGCGGGGTCGGGCGCCACGGCATATACCACATTCACGCCGCCCGAGCCTATGCGCACCTCGTCGGCGAGTGTGCTCACTTTCAGGGCGGCAGGCGAATACGACGCGTTGGTGTAGTTGCCCATGGCGGCGGCATCGGCATAGACGCTGACTATGCGGTTGCCCTCGCGGTCGTAGATATACTCGGCCGGGATGCCGTTGACGGCCGGTGCCGCACCCGTCATAAGCTCGGCTGCTGCGGCAGCCGCGTCGAGATAGGTGCCGTAGTCGGCATGGGCTATGGTGAGGCCGTTTCGCTCCAAACGGCGGAAGCCGCCGTTGCCGAACTGCTCGCGCAGCAACTCGAGGCAATCGCCGTCGAGGCCTTCCACCATTATACCCACCAGCAGGCGGGGCGATTGTGGTGCGGCTGCGCCGAGCCCCAGCGACGTCAGCGACGCCACCAGCGACAGGAGTATTTTCAATCGGCTCAGTTTTAGCATTATGAGTGTTTAGTTATGTAGAGATAGGAGAACGAGCGCATTAATTCGGCTCCTACCAGCGGTATAAATGCGGCGTTTGCCGACTGCGGCAGCATGGGCCACAGCACGCAGAGCGCCAACAAGACCACAAAGTTAGTCATTTGGTAGCAAATGAGGAACGTTCGGGCCTTTTTTATCCAAATAAAAATTGTCGGGATAAGGCAGAGCGGATTCAGCCAGGGGTATAGCCAGTTGGGCGAAGTGGCCTCGTGGACCGACACAAATATGAGGAAAGTGAGCAGGCATCCGGTGAGGCCGAGTATGCCGAAATACACGGCATCGAACCAGCGTGTGACCCGGCGCCGACGCATGTCGCGCACCGTCAGCGCCAGCGTGACAGCAAATAAAGCCCAGCACACGGCAAGTGGCGTGAGATACCACGGCGTAGGCCCCTCGATGGCGGCGTCGGGAGCGGCGTTGCAGAGTATGATGCTCTGTGTGACAAGGTTGCGGCCGCCGGCTGTGGCCAGAAGCAGCATATCGTCGAGCTCGGCGGGCGCGAAAGCCATCTCGCGGCGCGTCAGCGGATAGTCGATGCCGCTGCCGAGGGCCAGATCGATACCGAACTGATACCAGGGATAGTTGGCATGATAGTGCCGCATGATATTGCGGAAAGTCACAGGCCACGACGACTGCGACTCGGACTGCGCCGGAGCCAGACGGATGCTGTCGCCCACGGCCGCCTCGACGGCCGCGAGAGGGCGGGTGGCACAGTTGTCCTTCACGTAATTATAGCGGTATACGCGGTTTTCGGGCTTTATCTTCTCATTGAGCAGGTCGATGAGGCGCTTTTTCTGAGCACTATCGAGATTGAGCTGATTGGCGGCCACACGCCGTCCCTGCTGCATATAATGCTGCAGGAAAGCTTCTCCGGGATGTGCCACAGCCATATAGTCGGTCTCGCCCTTGACGAAGCGGTACACGAAATTGGGCGAGTCGAAATCGAACACGCCGAAATTATATGCCGTCATTCCGCGGTCGGGTATATCGACCACAATAGCAGAATGGCCCTCGAGCTCGTAGATGGCCGGCCCGGGATATATGTTGACAAAGTATATGATGGTATCCGACTGCGCGCGGCACAGCAGCACAGCCATGATGGATAACACCAGTGCGGTCAACAGTTTTTTCATCTTATATCGAGCAGTTTATGCGTCTGCAGCGACAGACGCCAACGCGGATGATCGAGAATATATGCTATGGTCTCGGCCGTATTGAGGCCCGAACAAGGCTGAAGGAAGCGGTTGGGCGTGTCGAAAAACTTGGCGGTTTCCTCCACATCCTGACCGCGGTACACTATCTTGAGCTCGTCGACACGGTCCACGGCCCAGGGAGCGGCCTTGGGCGAGCAGGTGACCCAGTCGACCTCAGGGGGCACCGGCAGCGAGCCGTTGGTTTCTATCTGCACGTAGAAATGTTTCAGCTTCAGCGCTCTGAGCAGGGCGCTGTCGAGCTGCAGCAGCGGCTCACCGCCCGTAGCCACAAGGTGGCGCGAGGGGAATGCAGCGCAGGCTTCGGCGATTTCGGCGGCGTCCATCTCGGTATATGCCGCAAAATCGGTATCGCAGAACTCGCATGCGCGGTTACAGCCCGAAAAGCGCAGGAACACAGCCGGCGTGCCCGTGTAATATCCCTCGCCCTGAAGAGAATAGAATATCTCGTTTACCTTATATTTCATAACTTGCGGTATTACCTTCGCTTTCCTGCACATCCACCCGGTAGCAATGCTCTATGCGGTCGCACACCCAGCGGGCTATGTTCTCGGCAGTGGGGTTGAACGGAAGCACATCGTTGAGGCAGCGGTGGTCGAGGAGATCGAGCACCGTGCGCTTTATATCGGTGAAATCCACCACCATACCGTTAGCATTCAGCTGCTCGGCGCGACAGTGGACGGTAATAATCCAGTTGTGGCCGTGAACCGATGTGCACTTGCTCTCGTAGTCGAGTTCAAGGCGGTGTGCGGCCGATATTTCGAGGCGTTTGGTAACGTAGTACAAAGCAGAAAGAGTTAGAAGTTAATTATTGGTTATCGGACAGTGCCGCATGGCTGAAATGCAGAGGGCGGCCGGCAATTGCTCCGGTGAGGCGGCCGTCGGCGACGGCCTTCACGCCGTTGACCCACACATCGCTTACACGGTGGCGCACTGTGTGGCCTGCAAAAGGCGTCCATCCGCACGGCGACACCGCATCGCTGTCGGCAATGGCATGCGCCGCGCATTTCTCCACCAGCACAAGATCGGCAAAATAGCCCGGGCGGATAGCTCCACGGTTTTTAACACCGAAAAGGGCCGCAGGGTTCACGGCCATCTTGCGCGCCACAAGCGCCGGCGAAAAATATTCGAGCATCACCGGCAGGGCAAACTGCACCGACGGTGCGCCCGACGCCGCTTTCAGCGCACCGCCCTGCTTCTCGCGGCTGAGATGCGGCGCGTGGTCGGTGGCGAGGGTGTCGATGTATCCGTCCTCGACGGCGCGGCGCAGAGCGGGGGCATCGGCCTTGACAGCCGGATTTATCTTATGGCGCCACGTGCGGTTTTCCTCGTGCGAGAACTCCTCGTCGAGGTACATGGGCGTCGTTTCGGCGGTGATACGCTTGCCCGATAGCTCCCCGTTGTCGAGAAGGGCCTCGACCTCGGCGGCAGTACTCACATGAGCTAAGTGCAGCCTTATGCCGGTGCGCCGGGCCATGTCGGCGGCCTGCCGCGCACAGCTAAGGCAGGCCTCGGCACTGCGTATGCGGCTGTGTTCGCCCAGAGGCACCGCTTCGGCAGAACCGTAGCGCTCTATGGCCGCGGCGGTATTTGCGGCGATGATATCGTTGTCCTCGGCGTGAACCACTACCGGCAGCCCGTCGGCGGCGCAGCGCGCAAGCATCGCTTCGAGACATTCGGGCGACGGCATGGCCATGCCACCCGTAGTAGTGCCCATAAACAGCTTTACGGCCGGTACGATATCGGGCTCGAGTGCGTCGAGGGCTTCTATGACAGTATCGGTGGCGCCAAGCATGAAGCCGTAGTTGGCGGCCGAGCGGCCCTCAGAGCGGGCGAGCTTGTCGCGGAAGGCTCCGGCAGTCGTCGTGGCCGGAACGGTGTTGGGCATCTCGATAAACGAAGTGACGCCGCCGAGAACGGCCGCGGCACTCTCCGACGCGATATCGCCCTTATGTGTCAGCCCCGGCTCGCGGAAGTGCACATGGCTGTCGATAAGGCCCGGCATAAGAACCGCACCGCGGGCGTCGACAGCCGCGGCGCCTTCGAAGAGTTCGGTTACCGGTGTACCCGAACCGATATCCGCAATGGTATCGCCGTCGACAAGCACCCAGCCGGCGGTATTGTCGGCAACATCGGCGGCTCCGCAAAGGAGTGCGTTGTATATCAGAGTCTTATTTGCCATCTCTTCCGGAATAGTCGGGGTATTTGCGGAAAAGACTGTTCCATTTCAGACGGATAACGCCGAAAACGGCCTCGCCGAAAATACCGCTGTTCATCTTACTGGTGCCCAGCACACGGTTCACAAATATGATAGGTTCTTCCACAACCCTGAAGCCATATTTATAGGCGGTGAACTTCATCTCGATCTGGAAGGCATAGCCCTTGAACTTCACCTTGTCGAGCTGAAGAGCCTGAAGCACACGGCGACGGTAGCACACGAATCCGGCAGTGGTGTCGTGCACGGGCATGCGGGTGATGAGACGTACATACTTCGACGCATAGTACGACATGAGCACACGGCCCATGGGCCAGTTTACCACATTCACACCTGTCACATAGCGGCTGCCCACCACCACATCGGCGCCGTCTACGGCTTTCTGACGCAGACGCACCAGATCGGCGGGATTGTGCGAGAAATCGGCATCCATCTCGCAGATATAGTCGTAGCCGCGTGCCACGCATTCCCTGAAGCCGGTGATATATGCCGTGCCCAGACCGAGCTTGCCGCGACGCTCTATAATGTCCACGCGTCCGGGATATTGCTCCATCTTGGCCTTGACCGCGGCGGCGGTACCGTCGGGCGAATTGTCATCGATCACCAGAATGTCGAAGGGCACGGGAAGCGCCATGACAGCGTCGATAATTGCGGCCGCGTTCTCTATTTCATTGTACATCGGTATTATAACTACCGAATCGCTTTTCTGTGACATGAGGGCTTATTCGTCTATGGAATAGTTGAGGAAGTCGTTCATCGGTTTGAGTATGCGGAGCATGGAGGCCACTTTTTCGGGCCAGTCGGGAGCATCGAAGAAAGCGCGGTCGAGTTCGTGGCACTTGCCGTACTCGGTGAGGCGCAGAAGATCGATGTCGGGATGGTCGCGGTCGTAGCCCTTGGGCGCCGTCTTGAGTTTGCGGCCATACCACCCGGGGTAAAGGGCCTTGATTTCGGGAGTTTCGGTAATTTCGCGGAATTCCTCGATATTGTCCAAGATAGCGCGCCGCAGCTTCTTGAGCACGGGAGCCTCGGGCGACCACACGCCGCCGTAGACGGCGCACTCCTCTACCCCGACGTGCACATAGTAGCACGCCCGGTCGCAGTGGCGGCCGGTGGGCGAGATAAGGGCCGAAAAATAGGTCTTGAACGGCGACTTGTCGTGCGAGAAACGCGTGTCGCGGTATATGCGGTATACACAGTCGGAGGCGCGGACTCCGCGCAGAGAGGGATCGTCGACAGCAAGAGCGTTGACGATGCGCTGTACGCTGTCGATCCACTGCGCGCGCAGAGCATCGAACTCGGCGCGGTTGGCGGCGAACCATGGCCGGTCGTTGTTTTCGGCCAGACGGGTCAGAAAATCGAATAATTGCCTGTTCATTTGTCTATATCCACCCATTCAACATCTGTAATCTGGCTTTCGGCCCGCACAGCGCGCCGCTCCTTGCCGGCAGCGGAAGTATCGGTGTGCGATTCGTACTCGGTGAAAGCCACATATTCGCCGACATCGCGCGGTATTTTCTTACCCTTGCGGACATTGGCCGTTTCGGTGTGCGGACGCCGGGCATCGCGGAAGCCGCGGGGTGCACCGTAGGCGCTCTGACCGAAAGGGTCTTCCATGAAGCGGCGCATGCGTCGGCGCAGCGTCCACATCTTATACATGGCGCTCACTACGGGCGCCACTATAAATATCAATAATAACAGAAGTATAAGTTCCATTGTTGCAGATTATAGCCGGCGTCATGTGCCGATGCCGGAAGAGAGTGAGGAGAGGAAATCAGGACAGCGCCGGAGGGCTATATGCGGTCGCGGCGCAGCAGCGACAGCAGGAAATAGAGCAGAATAGCCCACGAGAGGCCGGCAAGCCCGTAGATGATAACAAAGACAAGCGCCGCCACGATTATGACATAGCGGCAGAAATTCTCGCTGAAATCGAAATTCTTGAACTTGAGGGAGAACATCTTGAAACGTCCTACCATAGCCAGCGAGAGCAGCACTATGAGAATGACCATGATGGCGGTGCCGGGATAGCCGTAGCGGCTTATCCAGCCGTAGACGCCGATCCAGAATATGGCGTTGGCCGGTATGGGAAGTCCGCGGAACGATGTTGTCTGCTCGGTATCGTTGTTGAACACGGCCAGACGCAGACCGCCGAACACCGGCAGCAGGAATGCCGCGAAACACAGCCACGGAGTGGCGCTGTACTGCAGCATGACATTGAGAACCAGCATGGCGGGCGCCACACCGAAGCTCACCATGTCGGAGAGCGAGTCGAGGTCTTTCCCGATATTCGAATAGGCCTTGAGCAGGCGTGCGCTCGCACCGTCGAGGAAATCGAAGACGGCAGCCGACGCTATCGCCACGATAGCCCATATTGCACCGTCGGCGCATCCGATCCGGCGCCCGACATTGAAGGCCATATACACCGCAACGCACCCCGACAGCATGTTGAGGCACGTCAAAGTGTTGGGAATGTATGATTTTATAGAGTGTCCGATGTTAGTCATGAAACTTAGTTGTCGTGGGGATGAAGTTTTGCCACTTCGGTGACACCGCCCATGGTCTTGTCGCCTATTTTCACAAGGACTTCGGTGCCGAGAGGCAGATAGAGGTCGACTCGCGAACCGAATTTGATAAAGCCCATGTGAGCCTCGATAGAAGCCTCGTCGCCAGGATGGGCATAGGTGACGATACGCCGTGCCATCGCGCCGGCTATCTGGCGCATGAGCACGTTCTGCCCGGCGGGAGTGCGGATAACCACGGTGGAGCGCTCGTTCTCGGTACTCGACTTCGGCAGATAAGCCGCCATGAACCGGCCCGAGTGATGTCGCGAATACACCACCTCGCCGTCGACCGGAAACCAGTTGGCATGCACGTTGAGAATACTCATGAACACCGACAGCTGAATGCAACGGCAATGCAGATATTCGTCTTCGAAAGTTTCCTCGAGAGCCACCACCGTACCGTCGGCAGCCGACACCACGGTATTGACGGGATCGCCGGGAAATTCCCTGCGGGGCGAGCGGAAGAAGTTCACCACAAGAAGATAGAGCACAGCGCACACCGAGGTCGATACGATGGCCCATGTCAACGGACGCACCCATATCCACAAAGGCGCGTTGATTACTACCAATATCGCAGCGAGCGATATCAGTATATTCGTTCCCTCATGGTGTATTTTATACTTCAGGTGTCGCATTTTTATCTATACAAACGCAAAGGTAATAAAAAAATCTCACCGCAACAGCTTATAGCCGCCTAATTTTAACAAAAATATGCTAACACCCGACAGCGCATGCCGACCACCTAAACCGGCTCTGTCGCGGCCACGCTGAAAAGCAGGGTGTTGCAGAACTGTCTGCGCCCAATTCTGCAACACCCTGTGAGATATGTGCGCTATTATTTCTTTGCAGGCTTGCGGCCGCGGCGTGCCGGATGTTTGCGAAGCACCATAGCCGTGCGTGCCGGCAGATAGAGCATCAGGCGCTCGACGCCGGCAGGAGTATAGAGCGGGTCGGGCTGTGTGAAGTGCTCCACGCTGTCGTCGATGTTGCCGAAACCGCCGAAAGCGGCATCGTCGGTGCTGAAGACCACGCTGTAGACACCGCCGGGAGCAAGTATGCCGTAGTCGCCGAAGCTCTTGACCGGGTTGAAGTTGAACACGAACACCAGGTCACCGCGCATGAAGGCGAGCACCTGGTCATCGTCCTTCTCCCACAGCTTGCGGATAGGTTTGGCCTGGAAGTTGTGAATGCGGCTCACAAGTTCGATCATGGCGTTGTCGAAGGCGTTGAGGAAACGGTACTTGAGGTCTTCGCGGTCCACGAGATCCCACTGGCGCCGGGCATACTTGTAGCTCCAGCCGTTGCCCTCGCGGGGGAAGTCGATCCACTCGGGATGGCCGAACTCGTTGCCCATAAAATTGAGGTAGCCGCCGTTGATGGTCGCGAGCGTCACAAGGCGTATCATCTTGTGAAGGGCCATCCCGCGGGCCACAGTGCCGTCGTTGTCGCCCACCATCATGTGCCAGTACATGGCGGCATCTATAAGACGGAAAATCACCGTCTTGTCGCCCACAAGCGCCTGATCGTGACTCTCTACATACGATATGGTCTTTTCGTCGGCACGGCGGTTGGTAAGCTCCCAGAAAATAGATGTCGGATGCCAGTCCTCGTCCTTCTTCTCTTTCAGAGTCTTGATCCAGTAGTCGGGAATACCCATGGCCATGCGGTAGTCGAAACCGATGCCGCCGTCGCGGAAGGGTATGGCCAGACCGGGCATGCCGCTCATTTCCTCGGCGATGGTGATGGCCGAGGGCTTAATTTCGTGGATGAGCTTGTTGGCGAGGGTGAGATAAACTATCGCATCCACATCCTGACCGCCGTCGTAGTAGTCGGCATAGCTGCCGAAAGCCTTACCGAGACCGTGGTCGTAGTAAAGCATGGATGTGACGCCGTCGAAGCGGAAGCCGTCGAAGTGGTATTCCTCGAGCCAGTACTTGCAGTTGGACAGCAGGAAGTGCAGCACTTCATTCTTGCCGTAGTCGAAGCACAGGGAGTCCCATGCGGGATGCTCGCGGCGTCCCGGATCGGCGTGGAAGTACTGGAACTGAGTGCCGTCGAGGCGCCCGATGCCCTCATTCTCGTTCTTCACGGCATGAGAGTGCACTATATCCATTATCACGGCTATACCGAGTTTGTGGGCTTCGTTGATAAGTTTCTTCAGGTCCTCGGGCGTGCCGAAGCGGCTCGAGGCGGCGAAGAAATTCGACACATGATAGCCGAAGGAGCCGTAGTAGGGATGCTCCTGTATGGCCATTATCTGTATGGCATTGTAGCCGTCGGCAGCGATGCGGGGCAGCACGAGCCGGCGGAATTCGTCGTAAGTGCCCACGCCCTCGGTCTGCTGGGCCATGCCTATGTGGCACTCGTAGATGAGCAGAGGCGATGTATCGGGCTCGAAGCCCTTGTCGGTCCAGCGGAAAGCCCGCTCGGGCACATGTATCTGAGCCGAGAAGATAGCCGTGTCGGGGTCCTGCATCACACGGTCGGCATAGGCGGGGATGCGCTCTGCGCTGCCGCCGGGCCAGGTCACGCGCATCTTGTAGAGCTGACCGTTGTTCATGGCATCGGCCGGGAAGGTTCCTTCCCAAACGCCCGGTTCGCCGCCTTCGACCTTATGCAGGGAGTACTCGGAGCGCGGTTCCCAGCCCGAGAAATCGCCCACAAGTGTAATGGATGTGGCATTCGGCGCCCATTCGCGGAACACCCACGAGCCGTCGGCATTGCGGTGCAGCCCGAAATATTTGTGAGCATTGGCGAAGTCGACCAGCGACAGGTGTCCGCCCAGGAGTTCGCGTTCCTTGCGTATGGCGTCGGCATGACGGCCCTCTATCGCAGGTGCGTAGGGTTCGAGCCACGGATCGTTTTTGAGTATGTTAAGTTTGCGTTTGCGTGCCATATCTTCATTAATTATAATGTTTATAAATTTTAACGTCGATGCAGGAGGACCCGAACGGATCGGCTTTCGACAGATTCAGTTCGAGTGTGAGCCGCAGACCATCGGAGAGAAGCGCCGAATATTTGTTTTTACGCTCCATCTTCAGGTCCATGCCATTCTTCCTCAACGTTTCTAACAACCGCACAAAATATTTTGTCAGTTCTTTATTCAGTTTTTTATCGGAAATCCGGTTAGTCCCGGTGCAATCCGCATAAAAATACAAGTTTGCGTAGATCGAAATTTTTTCGTTAGTCTCGTACAGCAGATGCAGGTTTGCGCCGGGCAGACGCGTTTTCAAAGCGACAGTGGCGCCGTCGGCCTCTATCCTGTCGGGCAATTCAAAGCCGGCATTGAGATATATGTCGGTCCATAAGCCCGAACCGGCATATTTATACAGTCCCTCGAATCCTATTTTTTCATTGACAAGTGCCTGCATCAGCTGCTTGTCGGTACTGTTCCAGGCGAGATGCGCCAGTCCGAAAGGATGTCTGACTATTTCGGCCGGATCGGCAATCTCAAAGTTCCTGTATGGCAAATCGTATCTGAACGCTGTGCCGCCGGTAGTGCTGCCGTAGGCTCCGATCGAAAGCGAAGAGCGGTCGACCTTTTCGACAGGCTCCGGAAACAACGACGACCGGCTCTTTACCTTTGTACTATTCATGTCGCCATTACCCTTCGCAGACTTCACGCCACGGTGAGTACGGCAATAATCATAGTAAGCTACTCCGGGGAACTTGCCTATACCTTTGTCAAAAATTTCGGAAAAGATATCGCACGAAGGATACGGGGCGGCAAGAGCGACACCGTTGACGGTGATTTTTTTAACAGGGAAAGTCTCCAGAACCGATACGTTGAGAGCCTCGTTCCGCACAGGGCTTTTCATGGCTTCGTCGCGGGAGATACGGCCCGGAGCGGCATATCCTTTCCTGAGGTCGAACAGGAGCATACCATCGCCGACACTTTCGCATGGCAGGGTAAGCGTCTTGAAGTAAGATGACGGACTGTCCAGACTTATTACTATACTGCCGTCTTTGCGCTCCGGTATTTTTTCAGACGCTGCCAGTATTCCCCTGATTCCCATATCGGAAAAACCGAACGAGAAAGACCATGGCTCGCTGAAGACGCCGTACTCGCGCCCGGGATCCACCATGTAGGAGCCGTCGCTGAGGTCGGTGACAGTGATTTCAGCCGCCGATCTGACGAAACAGAGAAGGAGTAACGGGAAAAATACCGCCAGTCTGATATTTCGCGACAATGCTCTCATATCAGTTTATTTACGGCCGAAATCGGCCGGTATCTCGCCCCATTCTTCGGTTTTCCACTTCAGAATAGGGTTCTCGATCTTGTTATGCGCAAGCCAGGTGTCGGCGCGGCGCAGCAGTTCGAGGGTGGCCTCCGTACGCGGCTCGCGCTGTAGCGTGGTGCGCGATGCTCCCCGCCGCAGCCATGCGAAGGTATTCTTCGAATCGGTGTATATCGGGGTGGTGGTGTCGCCGTTCTTTTTCAGGAGGGCCGCCACGTGTATTAACGCCAGATACTCGGCAATGTTGTTTGTGCCGTAGAGCGGCGTCTTGTCGCCGACGTGGAACAGCTCCTCGCCGGTGCTCACGCGCACTCCGCGGTATTCCATCGGGCCCGGATTGGCCGAGCAGGCTCCGTCGACAGCGATGGCATCGAGCCTTATACCGGGGTGTGAAGGCGGACGGTAGGCCGGGGCCTTGTGGGGCAGCACTGCGTCGGGGGTGTGCGTAAGTATGCTGCGGATGATGCCGAGCTGATCGGAGGTGCGGCCGCGGTATGCCGCGACAGCCTCGTCGGCCGTCTTGAAACTCTTGAAGCGAGCGCCCGGGAAATGGTCGATCTGCAGCTGGCATTCCTCCCAGCTGTCGTAGACACCGGGCTCGCGGCCTTCCCAGACTACGTAGTATTTCATATCAGGAGAACTGCAGGAATAAGTTTATGTCGACACTGCGCAGACCGGCCACGCGGGCCACAGTCGGATTCACGCATTTGCCCAGGAAGGTATAGGCGGCTTTGCGCAGGCCGTCCTTCAGCTTGAGGGCATTTGCCACGCCGTCGCACACCATCAGATCGTCGAGCATGGTTACAAAGGTGTTGCTCAGAGCCATGGCCACGGTGCGGGGCACGGCATTGCCGGCATTGATATAGCACAGACGCGTAGGTTCGGTCACCGAGTTGTCGGACGGCGAGGCCAGGTCGAGGTCGACTACCGGCAGCGAGGGGAAAGCCGAGCCGGGAGAAGACGTGAGATCGAAGCATATGACCCCGCGCTTCATCAGCCCCACCATGTCGCAGCCCACAACGCCGCAGCGCGGCATGGTGTCGGTTGCCACGACAATATCGGCCGAGCGCAGGCCGTTCTCGAACACGCGCGGATGCATCGACGAGCATATGGCACCCGGGCCGAGCATGGCCGAAGCCTCGCGCATGCGGTACACATTGTCATCGAAAATACGCACTATCGCCCCCATACCGATGGCGCCTTTGGCGGCGGCCACGGCAGCCATGTCGGAGCCTATGACCATGACCTCGCACGGCACCACTCCGGCCACACCGCCCAGCAGTATGCCCTTGCCGTGCACGGCATCGGCCAACAGCGACGATGCTATGGCAATGGCCGCGCGGCCGTCGATTTCGTGCAGTATGTCGGCAAAAGGACGGTGCCCGGCCTCGTCGCAGATGAGTTCGAGCGCAAGGGCAATGACATGGCGCTCTACGAGTGTGCGGATGGTCTCGCGGTCGGTCTCGCGGTTGTGGATAAACGACAGCAGCAGCGCCCCGCGCTTCATACGCCGGGCATCGGCCACATCCATTGGCGGAAGATAGACCACGATGTCGGCGGCGAGAGCCTCGGCGCGCTCCGTTATCTCGACACCGCAGCGGGCATAGGCGGCGTCGCTGTAGTGTATGTACTCCGCGGCGCCTTTTTCCATCTTCACACAGAAGCCGCGCGACACAAGCATGCCGGCGCCTTCGGGCGTGAGGGGAAAACGATGCTCCACAACACCGCTTGCGGCAGGCAGCCCAATGACCACACTGCGCTTGCCTGTGGTAGCACTCAGCAACTCTTCCAATGGTACAGGAGCGTTCATAGCATCAGGGTAATTATTGATTTCTCAGGAAAGTGCAGATAAAACGTCGCGCACTATTATCGATTTCGGCTTCGGTGTCGAGATGCGAGCTGTCGAAGACGGCGTGTGCGCGGCTGTAATAAGGCTCGCGCACCGCCATAAGGCTCTCTACTTTTGCACGGAGCGCCTCAGGTTGTCCGAGCAGGGCGTCGATTACCGGACGCTGGCCCGGCGCAAGAGCCAGACGCTCCAGAGTGATGTCGATATCTGCGCGGAGCCATACCACGGTGCCGGCCGCCAGCATGGCGTCCATGGCGCCGCGGCGGCACGGCGTACCACCGCCGCAGGCAACCACGGCATCGGTGGCGCACAAATCCTCAAGGACATCGGATTCCAGGGCACGGAAAGCGTCCTCGCCGTCCTGGGCGAAAATGGCGGGTATACTCTTCCCCGCGCGCGCTTCGATGGCGGCATCAAGATCCACATAACACCTCGACGGCTCACGATCGGCCAGGGCATGCAGCAAAGTGCTCTTGCCGCATGCCATGAAACCGATGAGAAACAGTGGCCGCATCTGCCGGGCGAATTACTGTTTTTTCTCGAAATCCTTGCGGAGAAGATCGCGGATTTCGGTAAGAAGTTCTTCCTGTGTGGGACCGGCAGGCGCGGCAGGCTCGGGCGCAGCTTCTGGCTCGGGTTTACGGCTGAGCTTGTTGATGAATTTTATCGCCACGAAAATACAGAAAGCGATGATGAGGAAATCGACAATAGTCTGCACGAAAGCGCCCCATGTCACGGCCACTTCTGGAGTGATGATTTCGGTACCCTGGGTCACACCTTCCTTAATGACCCACTTGTACTCGGAGAAGTTGGTGCCTCCGGTGATAACGCCGATCACAGGCATGATGATGTCGTTGACAAGTGAGGTGACGATCTTACCGAAAGCGGCACCGATGATAACACCGACGGCCATGTCGACGACATTGCCTCTCATTGCGAATTCCTTGAACTCATTCAGAAACTTTTTCATATCTTATGCTTAATTATAATCATGTTTAAAACCAACTCGCAGGCGTCATGGTTGAGTGTAGACAGAGAATAAAACATAAAGACCGCCCAACAGCGCAAATTTAACAAAAGTTTTGAAAATAAAAAAAACTTGCATATGCATGAAATACCGAAATTTTTCATTAATTTTGCGCCGAATAAAAAAGGCTATGCGGGCGTTGGCCCGCCAGGTCAGCGTAAAACACAGTGTAATACTCATATACCGGCACATAACACAACCCAATATTCAATATACTACTATGACTAAAATTGGTATCAATGGTTTCGGTCGCATCGGTCGCTTCGTCTTCCGTGCTTCCACCAAGCGCGACGACATCGAAGTAGTCGCTATCAACGACCTTCTTCCCGTCGACTACATGGCTTACATGCTCAAATACGACACAATGCACGGCCAGTTCGACGGCACCGTTGACTATGACCTCGAAAAGAGCCTTCTTATCGTAAACGGCAAGGAAATCAAGGTTTCCGCTTGCAAGAACCCCGCAGAAATCGGCTGGGGCGAAAAGGGCGCAGAATACGTAGTTGAATCTACCGGCCTCTTCCTCACAAAGGAAAAAGCTCAGGGTCACATCGACGCCGGCGCTAAATACGTGGTTATGTCCGCTCCTTCGAAGGACGACACCCCCATGTTCGTATGCGGTGTTAACAACGAAAGCTACGTTAAGGGCACACAGTTCGTATCGAACGCATCCTGCACCACCAACTGCCTTGCTCCTATCGCCAAGGTCCTCAACGACAACTTCGGTATCGTTGAAGGTCTTATGACCACCGTACACTCCACCACAGCTACCCAGAAGACTGTCGACGGTCCCTCGATGAAGGACTGGCGCGGTGGCCGTGCCGCTTCGGGCAACATCATCCCCTCGTCGACCGGCGCTGCAAAGGCTGTAGGCAAAGTTATCCCCGAACTCAACGGTAAGCTCACCGGTATCTCGATGCGTGTCCCCACCCTCGACGTATCTGTTGTCGACCTCACCGTCAACCTCGCCAAGCCCGCTACCAAAGAAGCTATCTGCGCTGCCATGAAGGCTGCCGCTGAAGGCGAACTCAAGGGTATCCTCGGCTACACCGAAGACGCTGTCGTTTCCAGCGACTTCCTCGGCGACGCCCGCACTTCGATCTTCGACGCAAATGCCGGTGTTTACCTGACCCCGACATTCGTGAAGGTTGTATCGTGGTACGACAACGAAATCGGCTACTCCAACAAAGTGCTCGATCTCATCGCTACCATGGTTAAGATCAACGGCTAATACATACCGTAACCAAATATAAAGGCCTGCTTCCGGGAAGGGAAGCGGGCTTTTTCATTATGCCGACTCACAAATAAAAAGGCAGACAGGATAATAATGCAATCTCCTGTCTGCCTAATAACTTGTCAGCCTGTCAGCCTGTCAGCCTAACAGCCTAAAAGCTTGAACGGTACCAGGCGTAGAGGCGTGCTATGCCCTCGGGGAGCTCGACGGTGTGGTGCCAGCCGAGTTTATGCAGCCGGGTCACGTCGCAGAGCTTGCGCATGGTGCCGTCGGGCTTGGAGCTGTCCCATTCTATGGTACCGTCGAAGCCAACAGCCTGCGCTACCGCTTCGGCCAGTTGAGCTATCGTCAGCTCGCGGCCGGTGCCGATATTCACGTGAGTATTGCGCAGCGGCTCGCCGGCCATGTCGGCAAGCTCGCGGAAGCTGACATTGAGCAATATATGCACGCAGGCATCGGCCATATCCTCGCTCCAGAGGAACTCGCGCAGCGGACGCCCGGTGCCCCACAGCCGCAAACGGCCCGGGAAAATACCGAAATGAGCCAAAGCGTCGCGCAGCTCGGCATCGGTGGCCGTACGGGCATCGGCGATAGCCGAAATTGGCCTTGCGGCGAGATCGGCGCGCACGGCATCGTAGTCGCCCTCGCCCATCAGCTTGGCCAGATGAGTCTTGCGTATCATTGCCGGCAGCACGTGGCTGTTCTCGAGATGGAAATTGTCGTTGGGGCCGTAGAGGTTGGTAGGCATCACGGCCACATAGTCGGTACCGTACTGCAGATTGAAAGCCTCGCACATCTTAAGACCGGCGATCTTGGCTATGGCATACGGCTCATTGGTATACTCCAGCGGCGATGTGAGCAGGGCATCCTCGGTTATAGGCTGCGGAGCTTCGCGCGGATATATGCAGGTCGAGCCCAGAAAGAGCAGCCTCTTCACACCCGAGCGGAAAGCCTCGCCGATAACATTCTGCTGTATCTGCAGATTCTGATATATGAAATCGGCGCGGTAGCGCGAATTGGCCATTATGCCGCCCACATGTGCGGCGGCAAGCACCACAGCTTCGGGCTTTTCCTCCTCGAAAAAGCGATGCACGGCCACCGGATCGAGCAGATCGAGTTCGGCATGGGTGCGGCCTATGACATTACTGAAACCGCGCATTTTCAGATTGGCCATAATGGCCGAACCGACCAGGCCGCGGTGACCGGCCACATATATCTTAGCGTTTTTATCCATTGTTGTTCACTAATTTAACATCGGAATCGACCATGCGGCGCACCAGTTCTTCGAACGATGTCTTGCGTGGATTCCACCCCAGACGGGTGCGGGCTTTGGTGGGGTCGCCGAGAAGCTCCTCGACCTCGCAGGGACGGAAAAAGCGCGGCTCGACCTCGATGAGGCAGCGCCCGGTGGCGGCATCATAGCCTTTTTCGTCGATACCGCTGCCTTCCCAGCGCAGTTCTATGCCCACGTGCCTGAATGCGAGCGTGGCAAATTCGCGCACCGAGTGCTGCTCGCCGGTGGCTATGACGTAGTCCTCGGGCTCGGGCTGCTGGAGCATGAGCCACATGCACTCCACATAGTCGGGAGCATAACCCCAGTCGCGAAGCGCATTGAGATTGCCGAGATACAGTTTATCCTGCAGTCCGGCGGCTATGCGCGCGGCGGCAAGGCTTATCTTGCGGGTGACGAAGTTCTCGCCGCGACGCTCCGATTCGTGGTTGAAAAGTATGCCGTTGGTGGTGTACATACCATAGCTCTCGCGGTAGTTCTTCATAATCCAGAAAGCATAGAGCTTGGCCACCGAGTATGGCGAACGCGGATGGAAGGGCGTGGTCTCGCGCTGCGGTATCTCAGCCACCTGTCCGAACAGCTCCGATGTCGAAGCCTGATATATGCGGGTCTGCTTTTCCAGACCGAGTATGCGCACGGCCTCGAGAAGGCGCAGCACGCCGATGGCATCGGTATCGGCAGTGTACTCGGGCACGTCGAACGACACTTTCACGTGGCTCTGTGCAGCAAGATTGTAGATCTCGTCGGGACGCACCAGCCCTATGATACGTATGAGCGACGAGGAATCGGTCATATCGCCGTAATGCAGCGAAATACGGCGTTTTTCCTTCATATCGCGCACCCAGCCGTCGAGGTAGAGGTGCTCTATGCGGCCGGTATTGAACGACGAACTGCGGCGTATGATGCCGTGTACGTCGTAGCCTTTCTCGAGAAGAAACTCAGCGAGATACGAGCCGTCCTGGCCCGTAATGCCCGTTATAAGGGCTGTCTTGTTTTTCTGAGTCATAACAGGTGTAGTAAATTTTCGGGTTTCTGAATCGCTATGGAGGCACGGTGTACGGCAGGCCATCCGGCAGGTTGCTGAGGGAAAACATTGACGCCCGCATTGTCGAGCAGCATCACCGATGTCCAGCCCCGAAGATTGGGATGGACGAAATCCTTGGACAGGTTATCGCCCACATAGAACCTCCGTGCGGTCACTGCGCCGAAACGCTCCTCGGCCAGGCCGAACGGCACCGGTGTATGCTTGTCGCCTCCTGTCTCCCCGCTTATAAAGATAGCTTCGGGAGCGAAAAAGCGATGTAGACCAAGGGCGTCGATTTTCGCACGCTGGTGACGCGACGAACCGTCGGTAATCAGAGCGAGAATATGACCCCTGCTTTTGAGCTCGGCAAGCGTTTCCTCCACACCGGGCGAAAGCGATATGTCGGGGGTATGCCCTCGGTAGATCTCCACGAGTTCATCGACAGTATACGGAACACAAATGCCTTTCTCCAGCAGATGCGCCAGGGCTGCCTCTATGCCTTTAGGATGAGAACCGTTGATAATGGCAAAAAGTTCTTCGGCGCTAAGGCCGCTTGCATCGGCAAGTGTGCGGGCGAGCACGCGGTGGCCCGAACGGAGGTAGTCGCGTTCCTTATAGAGCGTATCGTCGAGATCGAATGCTACCAGAGAGGATTGTTTCATGACTTGTCACTGTCTTGCCCCGGCTGCCGGTCGCGAACCTGTGAGGAACATGCACATAGGCTTCGAAAACGACAGCACGTAGTCGGCGCAAAGGCTCAGGGCGACAACAGGTATCGCGCACAGAACCGAGAATACCACCAAAGGCGTCGGAGCCAGATCGAACGACTCGAGCAGCGGACGCACAAAGGGCATGGGGAAAAGAAAGAAATAGTGCAGCAGATAGATGGCCAGACTCTTGTCGCCAAGATAAGCCCACATCGAGGCCAATCGCGCAGGCCGCGGACGCTCAGGCGCAAAAGCGGCCTCGCTCCACGGCTTCACCACAGCTACAGCGACCACAACCAGTGCCAGCTGAAGCAATATCTGAACCGCTACAAATACGGTATCGCTGACGAAAGCATAGCGCCACGGCCAGCATACAAGAGCCATGCACACCACAATGAAAAGCAGCGACACCGTGACAGCCCACGACGACGCGCACAGGCGCATGAAGCCGTCGGCATGGCGGCGCGCCACCACTCCGGCCATGAAGATGGGGAAGAATGTGAATACCAGTCCGAGCGATATGGCAGCGGAGACTTCGGCCGGAATAGCCATATTTACGAAGCCTACGACGGCCCACGCTATCGCCGACACAGCAATGTCGGCCCACAGGGAGCGCGAGCGCCGCATGACAAATGTAACGGCGGCATAGACCGCAAAAATCTCGAACAAAACGAGTGTGAACCAATATCCGTTTTTCCACTCATTGAGCCAAAGACCGCTCCATGTGGAGTCGAACGGACTCTGAAGCCCCGAACACGGATAGTAGTATATCCACAGAGTAGACGCGCCGAGCATCGGCAGCAGCAGGCGCTTTGCCCGCGATACGAGCGACGGTGTGCACAGCGTGCTTCCGTCGGCAGTCTTCACCGCCAGCCACCCGCTTATAAAGAAAAAGAGGGGCATGTGTATCTGCCCGATGAATTTGAACACCGGCGCACGGTCGATGTCGCGGACGCACATGGTGAGTATATGACCCATTACCACCAGGAAGATGGCCAGGCCTTTCATCATGTCGAAATACCGCAGACGTTGTTTCATGATAATATTGTCAGTCAATGAGACGGAATACCCTCACACCAAGCCACTGGCGGTTTTTCTTCATGAACTCGGCCAGCGGACGCGAAGAAACCTCGACCTTGCCGTCGGACATGGAAGCGTGAAGCAGATAGGGCTCGGCCGTAGGGTTGTCCTTCACTACGATGCCCATGTGTGTCACATCGAGATTCTTGAGAGTCGATACCAGAGCCACGACATCGCCGTTGTGGAATGCCGCCTTGGTGTCCTTCGATCCCAGATCGATGGTTTTGACATAGGGGAAACGGTGGTTGCGGTATCCGTTTTCGATAGAGCGAATCTTCTCGTACACAGCCGAATCGGCGAGGGCCGGATAGCGGTCGCGGTTGGCCGACATGAAGTCGATGGTACGTGTCATATTGGTCACACGCGGGAAGAGAGTGGTCGCGTCGTTGAAATTACCGCGGTATTTATTGTCGACAGCCCAGTCGCTGATGTAGTGGAGCCGCGATGGATAGCCGTCGACCTCGCCGCCACGGTAGCGGATACGGCGCAGGTTGTAGATGAAATCGCGCCACGACGAACGGCCCTCTCCTATGGTAAAGGCAAGAGCCATGGCCGTTTCCACAAATGTGGTGCAGTCGAGGCTGTCGACGCGCACCGTGAGCACTTCCTCGTCGCCTTCGAGAGTATGGGCCGCATAGGGCACCCCCTCGAACATACGGGCGAAAAACGCCACGCGGGCCTCGGGATTGGCAAAGGTGTGTCCGGCGGCCTTGTCGAGCATATTAGCGATGGCAGTGGTGTCGGTGGCCTCGCAGCCGAATCGCACAGGGCTCTGGGCGAAGGCCTGCCATGCTGTCAGCGACAGAAGGGGGAGTATGATATACCTCAGTAGATTCATTGCTGTTTATTGCAGATTAGGATAGCACCGATTACGCCGGGAACCCAGGCGCACAGAGTGAGTACGGTTACGAGAAGGATAGAACCGCAGCCCTTGTCGAGTACGGCAAGGGGAGGAAAGATTATGCACAGTAGTGCGCGGAGACAGGACATTTATTATAATTATGAATTGTGAATGAAGATTTATGAATTGTGAATTATGAGGTTGAAGAGACGAATTATTAATTCATAATTCATCTTTCATAATTCATAATTCGATTAGAATTCGCTGGTGAAGTGGAAGCGGATTTTCGGGAAATCGTTCTGAGCCATGGTGAGCACGAACTGGGAGTCGGCAAGGAACACGTCGCGGCCCTCGCGGTCGAGAGCCATGAACTGATGCTTGCGTTTCTTGAAAGCCTCGAGGGCATCCATGTCATCGCTCTCTATCCAGCAGGCCTTGTACATCGACATCGGCTCCCAGCGGCACTGGGCGCCGTACTCGTGGAGCAGACGGTACTGTATGACCTCGAACTGGAGCTGACCGACCGTGCCAATGACCTTGCGGCCGTTGAACTGGTGCATGAACAGCTGTGCCACACCCTCGTCCATGAGCTGCTGAATGCCTTTTTCGAGCTGTTTCGACTTCATGGGGTCGGTGTTCTCGATGTACATGAACATTTCGGGCGAGAAACTCGGCAGGCCCTTGTAGTGAATCTCTTCGCCGGCGGTGAGGGTGTCGCCGATCTTGAAGTTGCCTGTGTCGGGGATACCGACGATATCGCCGGGATAGGCCTCGTCGACAATGCTCTTTTTCTGTGCCATGAAGGCCGTCGGAGCGGCAAAGCGCAGTGTCTTGCCTGTGCGCATGTGCTTGTAGGGGGCATTGCGCTCGAATTTGCCCGAGCACACCTTCACGAAGGCGATGCAGCTGCGGTGGTTGGGGTCCATGTTGGCATGGATCTTGAATACGAAACCGCTGAACGCCTCTTCCTGAGGCTCCACCACACGCTCGAGAGCGGCTACGGGGCGCGGTTCCGGCGCTATTTTCACAAAGCAGTCGAGCAGCTCCTTGACACCGAAGGTGTTGAGCGCCGAGCCGAAGAACACCGGCGCGGTCTTGCCGGCAAGATAGTCGTTGACATCGAACTCGGGGTACACACCCTCCACCAGTTCGAGGTCTTCGCGGAGTTTGGCGGCATCGGCCTCGCCGACAGCCTCGTCGATGCGCGGATCGTTGACATCGTCGATTTCCACACGCTCGGTGGCGCGCTGTTTGTCGGGAGTGAAGAGGTCGAGTCCGTTTTCGTAGATATTGTACACGCCCTTGAACTTCGCGCCTATGTTGATAGGCCACGACAGGGGACGCACCGCAATCTTAAGCTCGGCCTCGAGTTCGTCGAGGATATCGAAGGGGTCGCGGCCCTCGCGGTCGAGCTTGTTGACGAATATAATCACGGGGGTATTGCGCATGCGGCATACCTCCATGAGCTTGCGTGTCTGGGTTTCGACGCCCTTGGCCACGTCGACCACTATGATAACGCTGTCGACGGCAGTGAGCGTGCGGTAGGTGTCCTCGGCGAAGTCCTGGTGGCCGGGAGTATCGAGGATATTGATCTTATAGTCGCCGTAGTTGAAGCCCATGACCGAAGTGGCCACCGAAATGCCGCGTTGCTTTTCGATTTCCATCCAGTCGGAGGTTGCGGTCTTCTTGATTTTATTCGATTTCACAGCGCCGGCGATATGGATGGCGCCGCCGAAAAGCAGCAGCTTCTCGGTGAGCGTCGTCTTACCGGCATCGGGGTGCGATATGATGGCGAACGTGCGTCGCCGTTTTATTTCATCGTTGAGATTAGCCATTGTCGTGCAGACTTGACATTTGGGAAATGCAACGACGCAGGGCGTCGCGCCAGTGAGGTATGTGGAGGCCGTATGTGGCCTTGATTTTCGATTTGTCGAGGACAGAGTAGAACGGGCGTGTGGCCGCGGTAGGATAGTCGGCCGACGCTATCGGGGCAATCTGGCGCGCCTTTTCAGCGGCACCGGTTTCCTCGAGGACGGCGACGGCGAAATCGTACCACGATGCAACGCCCTCGTTGGCGTAGTGGTAGATACCAGGTATCCAGTGCCCGCGGATAATGCCTGAGATGGTCTGTGCAAGATCGCCGGCATAGGTCGGTGTGCCGATCTGGTCGGCTACAATGCCTATACGGTCATTCTTCTGGGCCAGGCGGAGCACTGTCTTGAGGAAATTGTGGCCGTAGGGCGAATACAGCCAGCCCGTGCGCAGTATTATGGCCGTGGGCGCAAGCCCCATTAGAGCCGTTTCGCCCTTGCGCTTGGTATCGCCGTAGACCGACAGCGGCTCGGGCTTGTCGCCTTCGGTGTAGGGCCGCCACGAATGTCCGTCGAAGACATAGTCGGTGGATATGTGCACGATCTTGAGATCGAGCTCGTCGGCGAGACGGCCGATATTGGATGGAATATCCACATTGGCCTCCTTGCAGCGCAGTTTTTCCTCTTCGGCGAGGTCCACGGCCGTATATGCGGCACAGTTCACCACATGGGTGAACGAACCGGCGCGCAGATAGCGCTCCACAGCCTCGCGGTCGGTAAGGTCGAGGTCGGCGCGGCCGATATATGTAGTTGCTCCGGGCATGTCGTGCTCAAGCACACGACGCAGTTCGTGGCCGAGCTGTCCTTCACTTCCGGTAACTAAAATTTTTGCCATATATGTTGATTCCTATACTTACTCGCGAGTGCAAATTTAGCAAAAAAAAACGACATATCCCCGGCCGATGCCGGATGCTCTTCAAAAACAGACTACTCCACTCCGCCGCCGAGCCGCTGCCCGGGTGGAAGCACCTTGTCGACAATGCCGTAGGCCTGCGCGGCATCGGAGAAGAACCATACATCGTCGACGTCGGAAAGCTTCCCGACGATTTCCTCGGCAGTATGCCCTGTGTCGGCGGCAAGGATGGCGATGATACGGTCGTTGATTTTACGCTCTTGCTCGACGTCAGCGACATCGTCGGAACCGCTTTTGAGCAGGTTGATCATTACCGACGATTTTTCGCAGGCATAGCGATAGCCGGGAGTGCCGCCGACCAGCAGAAGGCTTGCCACAGATCCGACCCCGTTCACGCAATGGGTATGTATGATCATGCGGGGCTTCAGCGCCGCTATAGCGTCGTAGATACTGAGAGCGGCATCGGCATCGCCGCCGAGGGAATTGATGAGTATATACACCTCGCCGCAGCCCCGGCTGTCGAGATAGGCCAGACGGCCTGTCAGCTTTTCAGCCATTTCCTGAGTTATATCGCCCTCGACAGCCAATTTAGGCACCTTTTTGCCATAGGCAGTATGAGCCAGCAATAACAGCAGAAGAAAGAGAATCTTTTTCATAATCAGTCGTGATGATACGGTTCGCCGCGCAGTATGGTGCCGGCGCGATATAGCTGTTCTACGGCGAAAAGACGCACAAGCTCATGCGGAAATGTCATGGCCGACAGCGATATCATGGCATCGGAACGGCGGTAGACCTCGTCGCTGAAGCCGTACGGACCGCCGACGGCAAGAATGAGCGTGCGGGGCAGCTCCACGCTCTTGCGCTGAAGAAAATCGGCCCACTGGCGCGAGGTATACTGCTTGCCGCGCTCGTCGAGGAGCATGAGGAAATCGCCCGGGGCCGTCTCGGCAAGTATTTTGGCGCCTTCGAGCGCTTTCTGGCTTTTCTGGTCGCGCGCGCCCTTCACATCAGGTATGCACACCATCGAGAACGGCCAGTAGTGCGGTATGCGCCCGGCATACATGTCGATGGCCTTCGAGATGGCGGCGTCGCGCACGCCGCCCACACACAAGAGCTTGATTTTCATTCCACGTAGAGCACAAGACCCTTGAGGTATTCGCCCTCGGGGTGATATATGTTCACAGGATGGTCGGCCGGCTGAGTCAGCTGATGGAGTATGCGCACCCGGCGCCGGCTCTGTGCGGCCGCACTGAACACCGCCAGGCGGAACTGCTCGCGGTTGACAGCCTGCGAGCACGAGAAGGTGAAGAGTATGCCGCCGGGAGCTATCTTCTCGAACGCGCGGGCATTGAGGCGGCGGTAGCCCTGCAGGGCATTGCGCAGGGCGCTGCGGTGCTTGGCGAAGGCCGGCGGATCGAGAATTATGAGGTCGTGGCGGCCGGCCTCCATGGCATCGAGGTATTTGAATGCGTCGATGGCCTGCGAGCTGTGGCGGGTATCGCCGGGGAAGTTAAGCTCCACATTGGCATCGGTGAGGCTGATGGCCTTGGCCGACGAATCGACCGACACCACTTCGCGGGCACCGCCGGCAAGGGCATAGACCGAGAAACCGCCTGTGTAGCAGAACATATTGAGCACACTGCGTCCGGCGCTGTAGCGGCGCAGCAGATCGCGGTTGTCGCGCTGGTCGACGAAAAATCCGGTCTTCTGGCCGCGAAGCCAGTCGATGTGGAAACGCAGTCCGTTCTCCATGGCCACGTCGTGGGTATAGGAGCCGACGATGTAGTCGTTCTGCGGGTCGAGATGAGCCTTGTACGGCAGGGTCGTTTCCGATTTATAGTACACGTTTGCCACGCCGAGACCCTCGAGCGCCACCAGGCGCCGGGCTATGATGTCGCGGGCAAAGTGCATGCCGGGCGAATGGGCCTGCATCACAGCGGTGTCGCCGTAGATGTCGACCACGAGACCGGGCAGGAAGTCGCCCTCGCCATGGACAAGACGGAACGCGTCGGTATTCTCCGACGGAAAGCCGAGAGCATTGCGCAGTGCGAACGCACTGGCCAGACGGCGGCCGTAGAAGTCTTCGTCGACCTGTTCGTCTTCTCCGAAGGTGAGCATGCGCACGGCGATGCTGCCGATCTGAAAATGACCGGTGCCGACAACACGTCCGTCGGAGGCCACGACCGTCACAAGGTCGCCTTCTTCGATTCCGTCGCCCTCTTCGGGCATTTTCACTAATGCCCCCGAGAACACCCACGGGTGAAATCGGTCGAGCGATTCTTCTTTTCCACGGCGCAAACGCAATATCATGTTTAGGAAATTAGGTGGTTAGGAGATTAGGAAGTTAGGAGGATAGGAAGATAGGAGGATAGGGGGGGCAAGAAGTTAGGAAGTTAGGAGAGCAGGTGGTTAAGAGGACGGGAAATGGCCGAGCAAAACGGCCAAGCCATAATCTCCTATTTTCTTAACATCCTAATATCAGAACTTCTTAACATCCTAATATCATAATATCTTAATCTCCTAATCTCATAATTTCCTAACCTCTTAAATTATTTAAGGAATATGCGGTAGAGATCGTTTCCGTTGGCGTAGAAGAGGAGTGCCAGCAGGAAGAAGAAACCTATCGTATTGGCTATCTCGAGGAATTTGTCCGACGGCTTGCGGCGTGTCACAATCTCCACCAGGAGGAAGAGGATGTATCCGCCGTCGAGGGCCGGGATGGGGATAATGTTCATAAAGGCAAGAATAATCGAAAGGAATGCCGTAATCTGCCAGAACGATTCCCAGTTCCACCGCGTGGGGAAAAGATCGCCGAGCGTGGCGAAGCCGCCGAGGCTCTGGGCGCCTTCCTTGGTAAACACCAGCCCGAGCGACGACACATAGTTCGACAACTGGCCGGTGCCTATCTCCCAACCGCGGGGGATAGCCTGGAAGAAGTTATACTCTATCTTCGTGCGCTTGAATATGTCGACAGGGCTGAGCATCTGTATGCCGATAACGCCACCGTCGCTCACCTCTACGGGAATAATCAATGTGCTGTCGCCGCGGACAATACCAAGCGGCACAGTCTCGCCCTTGTGGGCTGCAAGCGATTCCTTGAATACCTCGACGAAACCTGTGGTGTCGCCGTCGACGGTAAGGATGCGGTCCATCGGCTTCAGACCGGCCTTGAGCGCATTGCCTCCGGGCGAGGTCTTGGCTATGACAACAGGTATGCGAGCCCTCATGGGCACGGCGTCAGCTCCCTTGGCCATAAGAGCGCGGATAACCTCGCCGGGCACGGTCACTTCCACCGGCACACCGTTGCGAAGCACACCCACGCGGGCACCGGGCTGCAGCATGTCCCAACCGGCCGAATAGTCGGCGGCTTCGATAGGTTTGCCGTCGATGGTCTGGAGTATGTCGCCGTCGCGGAAACCGGCCTGCTTAAGTTCGGGGCTGAAATTCATGCCCTCGGTCATATCCTGAAAGGCAACCACATCGTCGCCCCAGTGGAACGCTATACCTATATAAATACATATGGCAAGCACGAAGTTGAGCACAACACCGGCGGCCATGACACACAGACGCTGCCATGCCGGCTTGCTGCGCAGCTCCCAGTCCTGCGGTTCGGCGGCAAGCTTGCTGCTGTCCTGCGTCTCGTCGACCATGCCGGCAATAGCACAGTAGCCGCCGAGAGGCAGCCATCCGAGACCGTAGACGGTATCGCGCCACGTAGGCTTGCCGTCGGGGCGCGGCTGACGCGGGCGGCTCACCTGCCATGTCTTGAGGGGCTTGGGCCAGGTTCCGTCCTTGCGTTCGCCCGGAGCTATAAACTCGAGTGTACCCTTCATCGGGTCGTAGCGCAGTATGGAGAACCAGGGATTGAAGAAGAGAAAGAAGCGTGTCACTTTCACGCCGAATATACGGGCGAAGATGTAGTGGCCTAACTCGTGCACCGTCACCAGTATCACAAGGGCCAGAACAAGCTGCGCCGCTTTTACGAGTATTTCCAAATCTGTAAGTTTAAATATATAATTAACAATTCATTGCCATAAGGCAGGATTTCGGGCTGAAGCCCGGAGCCGTACATACACGGCCTCTACGAGGCCTGTGTGTGGCGGAGCTGCCCTTGGCCGGTTTCATTTTATGAGCTCGGCGGCCTTGGCGCGGGCTTCGGCGTTGGTGGCCACATAGTCGTCGAACTCGGGAGCCGCCACATAGGGCACAGCGCCGAGTGTGCGCTCTATCACGCCGTAGATCTGTCCGAACTTTATGCGGCCTTCGAGGAAGGCGGCCACGGCAATCTCGTTGGCGGCGTTGATGATGCAGGCGGTGTTGCCGCGTCGTTCGAGGGCCTCATGCGCCAGGCCCAGGCACGGGAAGCGCTCCACATCGGGCTTCTCGAAAGTGAGGGTGGCGAAGTCGGCAAGACTCATATGTCCGGCAGCGTCGGCCAGACGCGAGTGGCAGCCGAGAGCATAGGCTATAGGCAGGTGCATGTCGGGAAGGCCGAGCTGCGCTTTGACGGCACCGTCGACAAACTCTACCATCGAGTGCACTATCGACTGCGGATGCACCACGGCCTCGATGCGGTCCGGAGCCACGCCGAAGAGGTAGTGAGCCTCGATAATCTCGAAAGCCTTGTTCATCATCGAAGCCGAGTCGACCGTTATCTTCGGGCCCATGCTCCAGTTGGGATGCCGGAGGGCATCGGAGGCGGTGGCATCGGCCATGCGGTCGACTGTCCAGGTGCGGAACGGACCTCCCGAAGCGGTGATAAGAAGCCGCTTGACCCTCGACGGATCTTCGCCTGCCAGGCACTGCGCTATGGCCGAATGCTCGGAATCGACGGGGTATATTTTCGAGGGCGATGCCGCAAGCATGCGATTGATAAGTTCGCCGGCGACCACGAGGGTCTCCTTGTTGGCAAGCGCTATGTCCTTGCCCGCGCGGATGGCGCGGACTGTCGGCTGCAGACCGCTGTAGCCAACGGTGGCTGTAAGCACGGTGTCGATATCGTCGGCCTCGACGCACTCGGCAAGCGCCTCGTCACCGGCCCGGCATTCGATGCCCAGAGGCACCAGAGCGGCCTCGACCTGGGGCAACAATTCGCGGCGTCCTATGACCACGCGCCGCGGACGATGCACCAGAGCGGCCTCGATGAGCTTGTCGGCCTTGCTGCCCGCCGTGAGCACGACAGCGCGATAGCTCTCGGGGTGCAGTGCTATTATATCCAGTGTCTGGCGCCCGATAGAACCCGTGGCGCCAAGGACTGCTATATTCTTAACTGTGTCGTTCACAAGGTGTGAGATTTAATACGAGTGCAAAATTACAAAAAAATGCCGATTATCTGTAACTTTGCGGGCGTTGCCGCAGTCTACAAGGCAAAAACCACAAAACATGAAACGATTATTGACAATAATTCTGCTGTCGGCAGCATTGCTCGGCGCCTCCGCCGGCAACCCCGCACGACTTTTCGACGAATTCAAGAACGCCGACAATGCCGAATACGTGAAAGTGCCGCGTTTCCTGCTCTGGATAGCCAAGGCGGCCGGTTCGTTCGAGGGCGTGCCCCTGGCAGGCAAGATTTCGGGCATAAAGGTGCTGACATTAGAAGGCGCCTCCGCACAGAGCAAGGCGCGATTCGACAGCCGGCTCAAGGAAGAGACCGCGGACTACGACGAACTCATAAACGTAAAGGACGACGATTCGCGGGTGCGCATATTCTCGCGGGCCGACGGCGAAAAGTTCAGAAATCTCTACATCCTCGCCATCGACAACAGCGAGTGTGCCTTTATCGAACTGTCGGGAAAATTCACCGTCGATGACCTCCGGAAAATAGCCGAAGAAAAATGACGGCAGCCGAGTTCAAAAAGAAGGTGTGCGTGCACCTCGACGCCATGTACCGCGTGGCCCTCGCGCTCTGCGGCAACAGCGCCGACGCATCGGACGCCGTGCAGGACGCCTCGGTCAAACTGTGGGAGAGCCGCGACCGCCTCGACGGCGTAGTGTCGGTCGAAGCCTACTGCGTGGCCGCCGCACGCAATGCCGCCCTCTCGCTCATCAGAGCCAGGCGTCACCCGGCCGACATCGACGATGCCCGCGGCGTGGCAGCCTCCGCTTCGCTCGAAAGCGAGATCGACGCCGCCGACGCAGCCCGGCGCATACGCAGCCTCACCGCCTCGCTGCCCGAAAACCAGCGCATAGTGCTTGTGATGCGCGACTTCGAGGAATGTGAGATGGACGAGATCGAAACCGCCACCGGCCTCTCGGCCGCCAACATACGCGTGCTGCTATGCCGCGCACGCGCCACAATCAGAAAACACTTCGAAAAATGAACATACAGACCGAATATATCAAAAGCCTGCTGGTCAAATACTACAACGGCTCGTCGACTTCCGACGAAGAACGCCTCATACGCGAGTACTTCGCCCAGCCCGACACCGACCCCGAACTCGACACCGACCGGGCGGTATTCGCCGCCATCGCCGAAAAGACCGAAGCTCCGGCCGCGCTCCGTGAAGCCGTAGAGAGGACCATCGACAGCCATGCCGTAAAAGAGATACACATAGAGCGCCGCCGCCCGCGCTACGGGCGCATAGCCGCGGCTGCCGCCGTGCTCATCGTGGCCGCGGCCTCGGTCTTCCACTTCACCGACTCCGGAAGCCGCGAGCCCGAACTCACTCCCGAGCAGGCACGCGAACAGACGCTTATGGCCCTCAACCTGCTTACAAAAACTGTCAGAAAAGGCTGCATGGCCGTAGAAACAAGCGCACAGACAGCCTCCTCGACAATACAGACCGCCGAAAACACATTAAACAAACTATAAAAACGTTATGAAAAAATTATCCGTCCTCCTTCTCATCTGCCTTACCGCTATCGTAGCCAAAGCTGAATCATTCTTCGAGGAATGCGAGAACATACCCGGCATCACCACCGTCTATGTATCGAAAGCCATGATATCGCTTGCCGGAGACCTCAACATCGAATCGGACAACATGGACTTCAACAGCATCGCATCCAAAATCGACGGGCTGTGGGTAATCACCGCCGACGATGACAAGGCAAAAATCCTGAAGAGCAAAGCGAAAGTATTCAGCAGCAAGGAATACGAAAAACTCGTGTCGGTGCGCGAGGATGACGAGACCGTCGACATCCTCATGCGCTCACTGGGCAAGGACAAGAACGAATGCGTAATCAAGGCCTTCGAAAGCGACGAAGCCACCGTCGTGATAATCAAAGGCTCTTTCACCCTCCAGGACATCGCCGCAGCCACCCGCACATCGCGATAAGCAGGCCGGCCACGTCTTAAGATGCCGTATCCCAATCGATGCGGCATCTTTTTATAGGTTTATTACGGCGCGAGGAAGTGGTCGTAGACGAGCCACCAGATAAAGGAGTAGACGAGCGTGACGATGAAATATCGCCATCCCCTCGACTTTGGAAACCGGATCCGGTCGGAAACCCAAAGCAGAAAGGTTCCCACCGCAATATATAAAAGAACATAATACCAGGGCATTCCCAAGAACATAACACAAAATATCAGAAAGTTTTTCCCCATTAGACGCCGCCCGACACAAATAATTACACACAAAACTATATTTTGCCACTCCCTTGAGTTTTCCCAAACATTTTTGCCAACATTGCATTTGCCGTTGGAGTCCGCATCACTATCGCGCTGAAAAAGGCGGGGAAAAATGTGGCGGAACGTTTTGGTTTTCGGCAGATTATTCGTATCTTTGCGCACGGTTTCGAGGCCAATTACGCCGCCTGCGACGTAATTGGCTGACCTCTAATGTTTTTAATCATGATTAAAATCACATTTCCCGACAATAGCGTAAAGGAATTTGAAGCCGGCGTCACCCCGCTTCAGATTGCCGAATCCATATCGCCCCGTCTCGCCCGCGAAGTCCTCGCAGCCAGTGTCGACGGCAACGAGTGGGATCTCACACGTCCCATCGGCGCCGACGCCTCCGTCAAGCTCTTCAAGTGGGACGACCCCGAAGGCAAGCACGCTTTCTGGCACAGCTCGGCACACCTTTTGGCCGAAGCCCTTCAGGAACTCTATCCCGGCGTGAAATTCGGCATCGGTCCGGCCATCGAGAACGGTTTCTACTACGACATCGACCCCGGCGACAACAAGATAACCAGCGACTACTTCGCCAAAATCGAAGCCAAGATGCTCGAGCTCGCCAAAAAGAACGAGGCAATAGTACGCGCCGACATCGCCAAGGCCGATGCTCTCAAGCTCTTCGGCGACCGCGGCGAAGAATACAAATGCGAGCTCATATCGGAGCTCGAGGACGGCCACATAACCACCTACACACAGGGCAACTTCACCGACCTCTGCCGCGGTCCGCACATCCCCTCGACCGCGCCCATCAAGGCCGTGAAGATAACATCGCTTGCCGGCGCCTACTGGCGCGGCGACGAAAAGCGCAACCAGCTCGTACGCGTCTACGGCATCACCTTCCCCAAGAAATCGATGCTCGACGAATACCTCGTGCTGCTTGAAGAGGCCAAGAAACGCGACCACCGCAAGCTCGGCAAAGAGATGGAACTCTTCGCTTTCTCGCAGCGCGTCGGCGCAGGCCTGCCCCTGTGGCTGCCCAAAGGCGCCGCTCTCCGCGACCGCCTCGAGCAGTTCCTCCGCAAGATTCAGAAACGCTACGGCTACCTGCAGGTAATAACCCCGCATATCGGCAACAAACAGCTCTACGTAACCTCGGGCCACTACGCCAAGTACGGCAAGGACTCCTTCCAGCCCATCCACACACCCGAGGAAGGCGAGGAATACCTGCTCAAGCCCATGAATTGCCCCCACCACTGCGAGATATTCCGTGCACTGCCCCGCTCCTATCGCGAACTGCCTCTGCGCCTTGCCGAATTCGGCACCGTGTACCGCTACGAGCAGAGCGGCGAGCTCCACGGCCTTACGCGTGTGCGCGGCTTCACGCAGGACGACGCCCACATCTTCTGCGCCCCCGACCAGATCAAAGACGAGTTCCTTAAGGTGATGGACATCATCCTCTATATCTTCAAGGCACTCAAATTCGAAAACTACGAGGCACAGATATCGCTCCGCGACCCCCAGCACAAGGAAAAATACATAGGCAGCGACGAAAACTGGCACAAAGCCGAGCAGGCTATCATCGAAGCCTGCAAGGAAAAAGGCATCAACGCCCGCACCGAACTCGGCGAGGCCGCTTTCTACGGTCCCAAGCTCGACTTCATGGTTAAGGACGCCATCGGCCGCCGCTGGCAGCTGGGCACTATCCAGGTCGACTACAACCTGCCCGAACGCTTCGAACTCGAATACACCGGCAGCGACAACGCCAAGCATCGCCCTGTGATGATACACCGCGCCCCCTTCGGCTCGATGGAACGCTTCGTGGCCGTGCTGCTCGAACACACCGCCGGCCGCTTCCCCCTGTGGCTCGCGCCCGAGCAGGCAGTGATCATCCCCGTGAGCGACAAATATCTCGACTACGCCCACAAAGTAGCCGCCGAACTCGAGGCCGCCGACATACGCCTCGAAATCGACGACCGCAACGAGACCCTCGGCCGTAAAATCCGCGACAACCAGCTCAAGCGTATACCCTTTATGCTCATTGTCGGTGAGAAAGAAGCAGAAAATGACGAAGTTTCTGTAAGAAAACCCGGCGAAGGTGACCTCGGTTCGATGAAAATTGCTAACTTTGCAGCGCTTTTGACCGAAGAAGTCAACCAAATGATTAATCAATAATCCCCTGAATGGAGAAAAAACCACCCTACAACCCCGGTGCTCCGCGTCCTGCGGCTCCCGGAGCTCGTGCGCCCCAGCAGCGCCGCGACCCTCGCCAGGTTAAACAGGCGCCGAACAATATCAACGAGCACATCCGCGCCCGCGAAGTGCGCTTGGTCGGCGACAACGTCACACCCGGCATATACTCCATTCACGAAGCACGCAAGATTGCCGAAGAGCTCGAACTCGACCTCGTGGAAATCTCGCCCAACGCCGAGCCCCCCGTATGCAAGGTGCTCGACTACCAGAAGTACCTCTACCAGCAGAAGAAAAAAGCCAAGGAAATCAAGGCCAAATCGACCAAGGTGGTGGTGAAGGAGATCCGTTTCGGTCCCCAGACCGACGATCACGACTACAACTTCAAGCTCAAGCATGCCATCGGCTTCCTCCAGGAAGGCGCCAAGGTGAAAGCCTACGTGTTCTTCAAAGGCCGCTCCATCCTCTTCAAGGAACAGGGCGAGGTTCTCCTCCTCCGCTTCGCCAACGACCTCGAGAACTACGGCAAGGTCGAGCAGATGCCTCTGCTCGAAGGCAAGCGAATGATCATAATGATCTCGCCCAAAAAGAAATGATTCGGCGCCACGGGTTGGCGCAAAATTATACAACTCGAATTAACTACATTAACAGACAAACAAATGCCCAAGATTAAGACTAACTCCGGTGCCAAAAAGAGGTTCGCCCTTACCGGATCAGGAAAAATCAAGAGAAAACACGCTTTCAAGAGCCACATCTTGACCAAGAAGACCAAAAAGCAGAAACGTAACCTCACCCACGCCGGTCTGGTAGCACACGTTGACGCTGCTAACGTAAAAGCTCTTCTCGGCCTTAAGTAAGACCCGGGCTTTCTCTCGATCAGCAATCACTACGACAGCTTAATTCGTGATTTTATAATTCATTATTAACCGAATGCTCAGCCTTAAGCACCGCACAGACAGCGGACGCTGACGTTCAAAAAATCATCTGAAACAATGCCAAGATCAGTCAACCACGTTGCATCGCGCGCACGTCGCAAGAAAATCCTCAAACTTACCCGTGGCTACTTCGGCTGCCGCCGCAATGTATGGACCGTCGCTAAAAACACCTGGGAAAAAGGTCTTACATACGCCTATCGCGACCGCAAGGACAAGAAAGGCAACATGCGTGCCATCTGGATCCAGCGTATCAACGCTGCCGCACGCCTTCACGACCTGAGCTACTCCAAGCTCATGGGCCTTATCCACAAGAGCGGTATCGAAATCAACCGCAAAGTCCTCGCCGACCTCGCCCTCAACAACCCGCAGGCTTTCGCCGCAGTCGTTGAAAAGGTGAAAAACGCATAAGGCGACAAACGCACAACGTCCCGTCCGCCAAGGACAGGACCACGAAACAACCCGACACTTCCGTGCCGGGTTGTTTCATTTTTAAGATGTGTCGACCTGACTCGCCAGGCCAAGAGATTCGCGTCAGTCGGCGAGAGGATAGTTTTTCACCATGTTCTCGACTTCGGGCAGAGTCATGTTGAAAAAACGCTGCTCCTTGTTGAGCGCACGCATAGCCTGCATTTCGGCATCGGTAAGTTCGAAGTCGAATATCTCTATATTCTCGTTGATATAATCGGGATTGGTGGCGCCGGGGATAGCCGACAGGCCCTCCTGTATATGCCAGCGAAGTATAATCTGTGCCGGCGTCTTGCCGTGTGCACGGGCAATCTTCACGATCCCGGGGTCGCGCAGCAGTGCACCGCGGCTCATGGCGCCACCGAGCGGGAACCACGAAGTAACATGGATGCCGTATGGCTTCACCTTCTCCCTCATGTCGAGGCGCTGCGCATAGGGATGGCACTCTATCTGCAGCACGGCCGGTTTTACCTTCGACTCCTTCATTATCTGCTGAAACACCTCGTCGGAGGCATCGAAATTACTTATGCCGAGCGCGCGCACCTTGCCCATGGCCACGGCTTTCTCCATATCTTTCCATGCGCCGACAAAATCGCCCACGGGCTGATGCACGTACAGGAGGTCGATATAATCGGTGCCGAGACGCTCCAGCATTCTGTCGATAGCACTCAGAGTGATTCCTTCGCCATATTCCGACGGCCAGAGTTTGCTCGTTATCCATATCTCGCCACGTGGTATGCCGCTCTCTTTCACGGCCCGGCCCACGCCCCGCTCATCGCCGTAGGCATGGGCCGTATCGATATGGCGGTAACCGGCTTTCAGCACCGTGCTTACCGAATTACAGCATACCGAGTCGTTCGGCTGCATGAAAGTGCCAATACCGAACTGCGGCATCAGCAATCCGTTGTTAAGCTGCACATATGGCACATTTGCAGTGCCGGTATAGGGGTCGCTGCCGGAGGCGAAAGCGAACAGTGAGGACAGAAGCAGTCCGAGCGATAGTATAACCTTTTTCATATTTGCTTTTTTGCAAAAATACAAAGCGCCGGTTGTCGGCCGCAAATACAAAACTCTGTTATACTACCACTTTTTTCGGCTTCATCCTGAACAGCCGGGGAGCCTGTTCAATCGGAGAGAGCGAGGGCGGCGATGGCGGAAGGAGTCATGCCGTTGGCCTCCAGGACGGCAGAAGCATTATAGCGGTCCATAAATTCTTTTTTCAGGCCCAGACAATGCACCTTTACACCTTTCGGCGACAGATAGGCAGCCACTTTCTGGCCGAAACCGCCGTCGATGATGCCGTCGTCGACAGTTATCACTTTCCGATAGCCCAGGAGTGAGTCCAGACATTCTTCATCGACCGAGGAGAGAACGCGGGGATTGATCACTGTGGGTCGGACTCCCTTTTCGCGAAGTATCGCGGCGGCCTCAAGAGCATTTTCCAGCATGGGACCTTCGGCGATGATGGCCACGCCTTCGCCCTGCTCCACTACCTCATAGCGGAGAAAATCGGTATTCACAGGCCTCGACGAATGCCTGATGCGTCCTCCCGGAGTGCGAATGACTATCGGATGCTCCGTCTGCCCGACGGCCATGTCGATCATGGCGAGATATTCCTCGGCGTTAGTGGCCGAAAGCATCACGATGCACGGGATGTTCGAGACCATCGCCACATCGAACAATCCGAGATGCGTCACATCGTTCATGCCATAGACACCGGCATAGAAATCGACGAACACAGCGGGAAGACCGTTGATGGCCACATCGTGGCTAAGCTGATCGTAGGCACGCTGCAGGAAAGTCGATACGACACCCATCACAGGCCGTACGCCGCTTTTGGCAAGGCCGGCCGCCATAGTCACACAATCCTGCTCGGCGATGCCGACATCTATGAACCGGGCGCCGGCGGCCGCACGACGCTCGGGGCCGAAACCGACTGCACCGGGTGTGCCGGCTGTAAGGGCGACGACGTTGCGGTCGCGCTCCATTATTTCGAGCATACGGCGTGCGAACAGATCGCCGTAGCCCTCTCCGCGGCCGAGCGGTTCGCCGCTTTTGGGGTCGAACGGCCCGGAGAAATGGAATTTTTCCTTGCTCACCTCGGCTACGGGCAGCCCCATGCCCTTCATGGTGTTGATATGCACGACAATGGCGCAGTCCGAGTCCTTCGCTTCGCTGAACGCCCTGACAAGATGCCGCATGTCATTGCCTTCGGCCACATAGATATACTTGTAGCCGAGCGCCTTGAATATATTGTCGGGCGACTCGCCGTTGCTCTGGCGCAGACGGGCAAGGTGAGTATACAGTTCGCCATGGTTCTCGGCAATCGACATCTGGTTGTCGTTGACGATGAGAATAAAATTGCTCCCCAAGGTCGGGGCATAGTTCAGGGCCTCGAGAGCCATACCGCCACCAAGCGAAGCATCGCCGATAAAGGCCACCACATTCTGCGTTCCGCCACGGAGGTCGCGTGCCTTGGCCAGACCGGTGGCGAGAGATATCGATGTAGAGGTGTGGCCGATCTCGAAGAGGTCGTAATCGCTCTCGTGGGGCGACGTGAATCCGGTCACCTCGTCGTAGCGTGCCGGGTCGAGGAAGGCGCCGATACGGCCGGTGAGCATCTTGTGCACATAGGTCTGATGCGATACATCGAACACTATCTCGTCCTTAGGCGCGTCGAACACATAGTGCAGCGCCACCGTGGCCTCGACAACGCCAAGATTCGGGCCCACATGGCCGCCATGCACCGCAAGTTTCTTTATGAGGACAGCACGGAGTTCTTCGCAGAGAAGTTCGAGGCTGTCCATGTCCATTCCCTTGATATCGGCGGGAGATTTTATTTTGGAAAGATCTATATTCATGGTTCCTGTATTATAAATTCATTAAATATATTCCGATCTTGTTGTGTCAACGGCACCATTATGGCAAACGTCGCTTGCCGACAGCGAGTTCTACAACATCTGTTAAAATCTTATGGTCCGGTTCAGCACAGAGTATCGCAAATATAGTCAAAAAAAACGGACCATTGACCGAATTCCTCGTCACCGTTCAAGTTATTCGCTGTATATCTGCAATTTACACATCGGATATAAAAGACGGGTATCCGCGACATTTCGAAAAAATATGTTTTATAACATAATTTTTGAGCATATTTGAAAAACTTTTTATAATTTTGCGGCGTTTTAGGAATGAGGCCACGCAGCAGAGGCCTCCGAAATAAGTAACCAAAATAAAGATTGTTTTACTAATCCAGATGTGCTATGCTTAAATTCGTTAAGAAAGCCTTAGTATGGTATTGCAAAGCGAGCTCTTCACTTTACTCGCCCGACATGAACAAGTGGTGCTAACCCGCCACCGTTCCGGGGCCTCAAGTCGCCCCTGTGAGAAAAACAACATTGTTTCAACAATTTATCTGAGCGTCCGACACTGCTGCCGGGCGTTTTTTGTATCTTTTTTGTATATTTGCGGTGATAAACCGAATACACATCATTGCGCAATATGAAAAAAATACTATTTGCGGCCTTTGCCGCCGCAACATTATCGGCAGGCGCCACAGATGCTCCGCTGTGGCTGCGCGACGTCAAAATATCACCCGACGGCTCGCGTATCGCCTTCACTTACAAGGGCGATATATTCACCGTGCCCGCGGCAGGCGGCGAGGCGACACGCCTCACTTCGCAGCCGTCGTACGAGCAGGTGCCTGTCTGGAGCCCCGACGGCAAGACCATAGCCTTCGCCTCGGACCGCTACGGCAATTTCGACATCTTCACCGTGGCAGCCGACGGCTCGTCCGAGACATGGAAGCGACTCACATTCAATTCGGCCGCCGAGACACCCGAAGCATTCACCCCCGACGGCAAGGAAGTGCTCTACTCCGCCGCAATCCAGGATCCCGCCACAAGCGCCCAGTTCCCTACCGCGCGCCTCACAGAGCTCTATGCCGTGCCAGTGACCGGCGGTGCGTCCCGCCAGTATCTGGCCACACCGGCCCGCAACCTCTCGTGGGCGCCCGACGGCAAAAGCTTCGTATATGAAGATGTGAAAGGCTTCGAGGATGTATGGCGCAAGCACCACACCTCGAGTGTGACACGCGACATCTGGCGCTACACTCCGGCCACCGGCAAGCACGAGCGCCTCGTCGACCGCGCAGGCGAAGACCTCAGCCCCGTCGATGCCGGCGACGCCATCTACTTCCTGAGCGAGCGCGCTCCCTCGAAGAGCCTCAACGTGTACCGTGCCGAAAAAGGCGACTACTCGCAGGCCCGGCAGGTGACCGATTTCAAGACTCACCCGGTGCGCTTCCTGTCGCGCGCCAACGACGGCACCATGGCATTTACCTACGACGGCGAGATCTACACCCTCGCCAAAGGCGCATCCAAGCCCGTCAAGACCAAAATAAACATCAAAGGCGACTTCGCCGACGAACTCCGCTCCATCGGCGGCAGCCGCGGCGCTACAGCAGCAGCAGGCTCGCCCAACGGCAAACTGGTGGCATTCCTCTACCGCGGCGATGTATTCGTCACTCCGGTCGAATACTCCACCACAAAGCAGATATCCGACACCCCCGAAGCCGAATCCGATCTCTCGTGGGGCAACGACAGCACCCTCTACTACACCTCGGAGCGCGACGGCAAAGCCAACATCTACCGCGCCACAATAGCCCGCGCCGGCGAAGAACCCGACCTGGCACACGCCACCGTAATCGACGAACAGCCCGTATTCAAGGCCGACGGACACGAACGCACCGCCGCACAGCTGTCGCCCGACGGCAAGAAACTCGCCTTTATCCTCGACCGCAACAAGCTCGCCGTGATGGACCTCAAGAGCAAGAAAGTGACCGAACTCACCGACGGCTCCACACACCGCCACCGCAACGGCCGATTCTACTACACATGGTCGCCCGACTCGCGCTGGATAGCCCTCGAAATCATCGACCGCAAGCACGACCCCTACTCCGACGTGGCCATAATCAACGTGGCCGACGGCAAGCTCACAAACATAACCAACAGCGGATACTTCGACGCCGAACCCAAGTGGATAATGGGCGGCGACGCTATCGCATTCGCATCGGAGCGCCTCGGCATGCGCAACCATGCCTCATGGGGCTCGCAGATGGACGTGTTCTTCGTATTCATGAACCGCGACGCCTACGACCGCTACATGCTGCCCAAGGAAGAGAAGGAACTGCTCAAAAACGGCGGTAAAAAAGAAAAGACCGACACCATAATCAACGTGGAATACGACGGTCTCGCCGACCGCCAGGTGCGCGTGACACCCATGTCGACCGACCTGCGCGACCAGATCGTCGACTCCGACGGCAAACACCTCTACTTCATATCGGGAGCCGACGAAGGCACTTTCATCTGGGACTACGACCTCGAGAAAAAGAACCTCAGCATGAAGCGCAAGCACCCCGAATCGGCTTCGTTCGACATTTCGGCCGACGGCAAGACCATATTCCTCTTCGGCAACTCGCTCAATAAATTCGGCGAGACGATCAAACCGATATCCTACAGTGTCGACAAGGTGCTCGACCCCGCCGCCGAACGTGCATTTATGTTCGACTACATGGCCCGCGAGGAAGCCGAGCGCTTCTATACCAAGGATATGCACGGTGTCGACTGGCCCGCAATGACGGCCCACTACCGCAAGTTCCTGCCCCATATCAACAACAACTACGACTTTGCCGAACTCCTGAGCGAAATCCTCGGCGAGCTCAACGTGAGCCACACCGGCGGCCGCTACCAGGGCGCGCCCTCGGCCAAAGTATCGGAGCGCACCGCAAGCCTGGGCGTGCTCTACGACCTGGCATACACCGGCAAGGGCATGCGCATAGCCGAAATCCTCGAGCGCGGCCCGCTCTACAACCTCGGCGAGGCCATTGCTCCCGGAGCCGTAATAGAGAAAATAAACGGCACGGCCATCACCACCGAAATGCCCGTCGACCGTCTTCTGGCCGATGCCGCCGGCAAGCGCACTCTCGTTACCGTCACCGGTACCGACGGCAAAACCACCGACATAGTGGTGCGCCCCGTAAGCTCCGGACGCCACAACGCCCTGATGTACGACCGCTGGGTGAAACAGCGCGCCGCCGATGTCGACCGCCTGTCGGGCGGACGCCTCGGCTATGTGCACATCTCGTCGATGGACGACGATTCTTTCCGCAAGGTATACTCCGACCTGCTGGGCAAATACAACGACCGCGAAGGCGTGGTTATCGACATCCGCTGGAACGGCGGCGGCCGACTCCACGAAGACATCGAGGTGCTGCTCAGCGGCGAGAAATATTTCACACAGGAAATACGCGGCGAGCAGACATGCGACATGCCCTCGCGCCGCTGGAACAAACCCTCGGTGATGGTCATGGCCGAAGCATGCTACTCCAACGCCCACGGCACACCGTGGGTCTACAGCCACCGCGGCCTGGGCAAGACCGTGGGCATGCCCGTGCCCGGCACCATGACATCGGTCAACTGGGTGCGCATGCAGGATCCCACCATGGTCTTCGGCATACCCGTGGTAGGCTATCGCCTGGCCGACGGCTCTGTGCTTGAAAATCAGCAGCTCGAACCCGACGTCCGCGTCGAAAACACGCCCGAAGGCATCGTTGCCGGCGAAGACGCCCAGATACGCGCGGCAGTAGAGACACTTCTCAAAGAAATAGACGCAGCAAAGAAATGAAAATAATAGCCGAAAGCAGCAGCACCCGCACCGAATGGGCCCTTGTCGACGGTACCGAAATCGTCGAGCATGCCTTCACTACCGGCCTCAACCCCTTCTTCCAGACTCGCCGCGAGATATCGCACGCGGTGCGTCTGGAGCTGCCGGAGGCTTTCTTCAGGCGCCGCTGGGACCACGTGTATTTCTACGGCGCCGGCTGCTCGTCGAAAGAGAAAAACAAGATAATGGAATCGTCGCTGGTGGCCCAGTTCAAGACCCCGGTCACAGTGCAGAGCGACCTTCTGGGCGCCGCCCGCGGCCTGCTGGTGCGTCAGCCCGGCCTCGCCTGCATACTCGGCACCGGTTCCAACTCGTGCCTCTACGACGGCTCGGAGATAGTGAAGACAGTAGCCCCGCTCGGATTTATCCTCGGCGATGAAGGCTCCGGCGCATATCTTGGCAAAAAATTCATTGCCGACATGCTCAAGGGGCTCGCCCCCGCCGCCCTCGCACGCTCCTTCTACGAGAAATACGAGGTCACGCCAAACATGCTCATGGACGAGGTCTACACCCTGCGCCTGCCCAGCCGCGCACTCTCGCGCTACTCGGCATTCCTGGCCGACCACACCGACGACTCGTATGTCTACAAACTCATCTACGACGCATTCACGAGCTTCTTCACCCGCAATATATGGGCCTATCCCTACAAGGAAAACCCAATATGCTTCGTAGGCTCTACCTGCGTGCTGTTCAAAGACATACTCACCAAGGCGGCCGCCGACTATGGCGCCGAGATAGCGAAGATAATACGCTACTCCATGCCCGGCCTCATCGAATATCACTCCGAAGACTGATTTAGGGAGAAAATAACGCGAGTGCCGGCGGCCAATCGAGCCGTCGGCACTCATTATATTTATGCATACATAGAGAACATTCGGGGGTGTCCGCTTGTTTCATCAGAAGACTAATAGAAATAAGCAATCTAACACTCTCTGCTATGACTACTACTGCAAAAGACATCAAAGGTACCCGAACCGAGCGCAACCTCGTGACCGCCTACATGGCCGAATCGGCCGCCTACACACGATATACATTCTACGCCTCACAGGCCGATAAGGAAAACTATTTCCCCATCGGAGAAATATTCCGTGAAACCGCCGCCAACGAACTGCGTCACGGCAAGGTATTCTTCAAATTTCTTCAAGGCGGATCCGTACAGGTGCCCCTCGACGTCGACGCCGGTGTCATCGGCACCACGGCCGAAAACCTCGAGACTGCAGCCCGCGAAGAAGAATTCGAAGGCGTGAAACTATATACCGACGCCGCCAAGGTCGCCGACGAGGAAGGTTTCGCCGAAATCGCATCGCACTTCCGCGCCATCGCCACAATCGAAGCGTCGCACCGCCGCCGCTTCCTCCACTATCTCCGCCAGGTAAAAGACGGTACAGTGTGGAAACGCGACCACGACATCGTATGGAAATGCCTCGTATGCGGCTACCAGTACAAGGGCATGACCCCGCCCGACGTTTGCCCCGCCTGCGACCATCCCTACCAGCACTACATGGCCATGGACTACACCGAGGCCTTCGAATGATCCCTCCTCCCTCATATATATCATAAACTCAACCGGGAGAATGATCCGCCGACTGCGGACCGTTCTCCCGGTTTTGTATGCCCCTCAGCAATCACCCTCCCCGAAAAAGTTTTCAGTATACTCAAAACTTTCCCAATTTTCGCCAAAAGTTTTGTCTATACTCAAAACTTTTGTCAGGGCTTTTTGGGGAGGTGGCGGGTGCGGGTGTATGTGCGGCCGTAGCGGTCGGTAACGCGCACGGTTATGTCGGTGTTTCGTCGACGTGGGTGAGCCTTGAAGAAATGCCACGAGAAGACGGGACGGACCGTGCCGATAAGCTCGTTGCCCAAAGCGAGGTACGGGACTGGACAGGACTGGAGGAAAAGCGGGTCTTTGGATCGTACTCGCTCCACTTCGAGGGGCCGGCCGTTCTCGAACATCTCTACGCTCCACCCGGGGCCGTAGCCCCACACGTTCACCAGCACATCGTGTGTCTTCTTGCGGCCGGGGGCGAACTCGGCGGCTATCTGTTCGTTGTCGATTTCGATGGCGTCGAGGTCGTAGATGCGCATCACGTCGGAGCGGTCGTAGCCTGTGCCTTTGAAATAGTTTGAGAACTTACCGTCGCCATAGCTCCACACGGCGTATCCCGAGGGAGTGCCCTCTCGGCAGAGGTTGTTGTCGTTACCGAGGTCGACGCGCGCGTTGAGCCACCACGAGCCGCACACGGCGCCGTAGTTGGTCTCGTAGAGATTGCCTTTTTCGGCGGCATAGCTGATGTGGGTGTGGCCCGATATGATCTCGACATGATCGAATTTCGCGAGCAGAGCCGCCAGTTCGGCACCGTTGACAAGACGCCACTCGGCCTCCATGCCCGGCGACGGCAGCAGGGGCGCATGGATGGCCAGCAGCACCGGTGTCGACGGCGCCACACGCTCCAGGTCCTTGCGCAGCCACTCCATCTGCGGCTGCCGCACCTTGTTTTTGTACACACACTCGCCGTCCTTGCTCAGGGTGGGGCCGTTGTCTACTATTTCCTCGTCGTCGAGCACCACGAAGTGCACGCCGCCTTTGTCGAACGAATAGTATTCGGGCCCGACGAAGCGGCGCCACTCGGCTCCGGCGTCGATGTCGTTCATCGCCGTGGGGTCGTGGTCGTGATTGCCCATAACGCTATATACGCGGGCGTCGATGCGCTCGATGTCGCTGTAGGCCTGCGGCAGGCCGTAGCGGTTGGGCTTCCAGTAGCAGTCGTGTGCCTGGTCGCCAAGCAGGATTACGAAGGGATCGAGACCGGCGGTGCGGAGCGAGTCGACGGTGGCGTTAACATCGGGCACGGTGGTGTTGACGAAACAGTTGACCTCGCCATGGCGGTTGCTGATCTGGTTGTCGGCCATGGCCACGAATGCGAATCGGCTGTCATCGGTCGGCCGGAGGACGAAATCGACGGTCTCGGGCTCGTCGGGCGGCGTGGTAAGCAGACGCCAGAAGTCGGGGCGGTTGCCGTGGCATGTGGCCGGCTCGTAGCCCGACGGCGTGCTCACGAACAGGAGCCCGAGGGTCTTGTCGGTCTCAAGGCTGTAGCGCCCGTCGGCACCGGTATACACAATCTCATATCCGTCGGACACCGGCACGCCGGCAAGCCCCCGCCCGTCGGCAGTGACCGTGCCGCTCACCAGCCCCGCGCTGCAAGCTAAGGGAAGGGCACAAAAGAATGATAAATAAACTGTTCTCATAGCATTTCAAAACAAAAGGCACGCCTCGACGTGCCTTTTGCCATTATAGGGTTTCAGAGATTATTTCCAGAGAGGCTGCTGTTCGATAGCGCCTTCTGTAAGAGTGATCTGCTGGGTGGGAATAGGATAGAGGTACTGACGAGGCTCGAAGATACGGTCGTTGCTCGGAGTAGCCTTCATATAGTCGCCTTCCATATACTGGTAGGGAGCGGTACCGTTCTTGATGTTAGCGCCGAGACGGATGTTGGGATACTTGGTTGTATCGTACTTATCGAGCTGATGCCAGCGAACGAGATCCCAGTAGCGGAAGTCGCGGTCGAACATAAGCTCGCAGCGGCGGCAGCGACGTACCTCCCATATAAGGCTGTTAACGCCCATGTTGTTGGCGGGGTCTTCGATAGCCTTAAGCGAAGCGACTGTCTGGTTAGGCAGACCGGCGCGGGCATAAAGCTTGTTGATCGATGCATCGAGATCGGCGTCGGTAAGAGTGCCGAGTTCGGCCTTGGCTTCTGCGTACATGCAATATACGTACGACAGCCAGTAGATGGGAGCGCAAGTATAGTTGCCGGCCTGACGATACTGCCAGTCGATGGCTTCGGGGTTGTCGAACTTGCGGGTGAGATAACCGGTGCTGGAAGCAAGTCGGTCTGAGCCATAGCGTGCCCAAGTCATACCAGCGTCGGGTGCTTCGGGAGTCGGAGTGGAACCGTAGCCAAGGCAAGTATCGATGGTCTGATAGAGGCGCTGGTCTCGCTCGGCAAGGAGATCACCAATATAAAGCATATCACCAACAATAGCAGTAGATCCTACACCATCCACGATACCTTTCTTCACATAGCCGGCATCATTCTTATTGCATGTGGTTTTTGCAAGAGGCAGACCATCCTTGAAGAGGTAGCTGTCGAATGCGTCCTTGCTCATACCCGCGATAAGGGTTGTGCGAACAATGTACTGGATCTGGGAGTGAGTAAGAACTGCCTGTTTATACTCCTTGTAGAAAATCATTTCGGGGTTGCTTTCGAGCGATACCGAGTTGTAGTTGCCTATATAGGAAGCGTTGAGCGAATAGTTCTTATCCATCACGGCCTTTGCTGCGGCTGCTGCATAACCGAGGAACTTTTCGGCACGGGCGGCATCGGCTGCCTTATAGTTCTCCTCAAGAGTACGATATTTGCAGTAGGTACCCTCGTAGAGACAGATTTCGGCAGTCATGGCGTTAGCAAGATCAGAACTCCATGTTGTCTTGGAGCCGGAACCGATGTTCTTGCAGGCATAGTCGAGATCTTCGTACACTTTGTCCATAATGACATCGCGATCCTGACGGGGCTGATAGATAGCCTCATTGTCGGTAGGTTCGATGGGAGTGTCGACATACTGTACATCGCCATAACGGCGAACCAACAGATAATACTGCATGGCGCGCATCATGCGTGCGATACCTACATACTTGGCCTTGGCCGACTCTGTCAGAGTCGATGTCGGCACATTATTGATTATATAGTTGCACTGACGGATAACAGTATAGGGGCTGTTCCAGTTTGAGGATGAACTGGGAACATTCACATTCACCCAATTGACGTAAGCACCTCCGGTACCGGAAGCGTTATTGTCGCTTCGTGTTGCAAAGTAGAATTCGCTTGTTGCATAGCCGTCGAACTGGAGATAGAGATTGTCGCACTGCTTCTGCACGTTCGATTCGTTATTCCAATAACTTGGGTTATTGGTCTGCTGGTCGAGAGGATAGCGGTTGTCGTTGAGGAAGTCATCGCAGGAAGACATTCCCATAGCAGCTATCGCCAAAGCAGATATAATAATTGATTTTTTCATTTTCAGACGTTTTTAATCGTTAAAGGGTTACCTGGATACCGAAGGAGAATGTGCGCTGTATGGGGTTTGCACGGCCCACGGTGTTGGCGCCGGACCATTCGGTTGTTACGATTTCGGGGTCAAAGCCAGTACCCTTGTTGCCTCGGTGGAGGAAGAAGAGGTTTTCACCACTGAAGTATATGCGGGCACGCTGGATGTATGCTTTAGTAGTCCAGTCTACCGGCAGAGTGTAGCCTACGGTGATATTCTTTACACGGAGATAGCTGATGTCCTGCAGGTAGCGGGTCTGCGGCAGGTAGTTGTTCTGACCGCCACCAATACCGGGCACGTTGTTCGAACCGTAGTTGTTCGGCCACAGACGGGGATATTTGTTCGACTGGTCGACAACATAGTCGACAATGTTCCACTGATCATCGAAAATCACAGAGTTGTGCGATTCCATGCCTTTGTAGTAGATGTCGTTCGGAGCCTGAGTGAAGGGGATAACCATCGAAGAAACGGTCCACATATCGCGCTTGCCTACACCCTGACAGAAGATGTCGAGGTCAATGCCTTTCCATGCGCCGCCGAGATGGAAACCATATTCGTAGCGAGGCAGAGTGTTACCGATTTTCTTGACGTCGCCATGGTCTTCGAGAGTACCGCTGCCGCCATCGATAGTACCGCTGCCATCAAGGTCTTTATACTTGACGTCACCGGGGCCGTAGTGGAAGTTACCGGTCTCAAGTCCGTGCTGGTCGGCTATACCTTCTTTGAAGAGGAAGCGGCCGCTGGCATCTTTGAGCAGATTGCCGTTAGCATCGGTCTGGAAGTCGTCTTTAGTGAAGTAACGGTCGGTCTCGAAGCCCCAGATAGCACCGTATTCAGCACCCGAATAGTTTGCGCTGAGCGAGTTGGTGATATTATTCCACTTGGTGACAGTCGTTTTGGAGTCGCTGATGTTGAATGTAGCGTAAACATCAAAATCACCGAAGGAACGGTTCCAGTTAAGAGAAAGTTCCCAGCCGCGTGTGCGGAGAGCACCCTGATTGGTGTAGGGAGCGGAAGCACCGAGGACTGCGGGGAGTGTTACACCGGGAGCGAGCATATCGAGGGTTTCGCGCTGGAACCAGTCGAAGCTGCCGCTGAGCTGATTATTGAAGAAACCGAAGTCAAGACCGATATCGGTGGTGCGGATACGTTCCCATGTAAGGGATGCCGATACGAGAGCGGGCATCGTGGAGGCGTTCATAAGCACGCCTGTCGAGTGGTTGAGATAATCGATGTTGCGGGCAGAGATAGTAGAGATGAAGCGATTGTTACCAACGGCCTGGTTACCGATCTCACCGTACGATGCACGAAGCTTACCGTTGCTCCAGATATTGCTGATGGGTTTGAAGAATTCTTCTTCAGAGAAGCGCCAACCAATAGAACCGGACTGGAAGAATGCCCACTGGTCGTTTGCGGGGAATTTCGACGAACCATCGTAGCGGCCATTATATTCCAGAAGGTATTTACCCTTGTAGTCGTAGTTGAAACGGCCGAAGAAACCGGCGGTAGCCCAGTGCGAGTCGCTGCTCGAGGGAGCCACGAGGTCGCCAGTGTAGAGGTTCATTGCAGGAAGATCGAAGTCAAGGGGCACACGGGTGCGGGCCATGAAGTAGCTCGAACGGTCCTGTTCGACATTAGAACCCAGCATCACCTTGATGTTATGATCTTTGGCAACAGTGAAATCATAAGTACCGTAGACGTTCATCGACCAACGGGTATTATGTGTGTTGTCTTTTGTCGAAGTGGAGTTGGCTGGTGTCACACCATAAGTGAGCGACGAAAGGTTACGGCCCCAGCTGTTCCAGCGTCGGAACGGCAGATATGCGTATTCGCAGTTATTGTTGAACAGTGTGTATGTGAAGTCGGCATTAAGTGTGAGGCCGGGGATGATGGTAGCCTTAGCCCACGCCTGCATACGGCTGTACTGATTTACAACAGGGATAGGAGCAGAACCGCGGAGATATGCGATTTCATTGTTAAAATCGTAGGCATCGCCATTTTCATCGTAGCGGTAGCCGAGCATCTGCAGATAGCCCGGGAAGCGCCAGATAGTACCCCATACGTTGGAACCAACGTTGCGGCTTTCGGTGTTACGCTGACTATAGCTGAAGCGGGCACCGGCCTGCAGCCATTTGGCGAAATCGACGGTAAGGTCAAGTTTTGCATTGTAGCGTGCAACCTGATCCGGGTTGAAATTAACAAGGCTCTGTCGCTTTGCATAGCCGAAAGCAGCGTTGAATGTAGCACGGCCGGTAGTACCGGTGAGGCTTACATTATGCTGATTGCTCGGAGCGGCATTATTGAGGTAGATACTATTGATATCGTAGTCACCATAAGGTATATAGCCTGTACCCTGTGCATTCAGATAGTAGTCACCGACATTGTTTTCGTCCTGATACAGACGGGCCTCACGGTAATCTTTGATAGGACCGCTGTTCTGCTCACGCCATTTACGGGCATATGGCAGTATATCGGTATAATAGATACCGAAGAATTCGCCGTTTTCAGCGCCTGTCATTTTGGCGGCCTCGAGAGAAGCTTCGAGCTGCTCGACGTTGCGGTGAATACCAGGAATAACGGCAGCCTGGCTCCAGCCGAAGTTGTTGGAGTATTTGATCTGGATCTTGTCGGTCTTCTGACCGCTTTTGGTTGTGATAAGGATCACACCGAAAGCAGCGCGCGCACCGTAGATCGACGATGACGAAGCATCCTTGAGAACCGAGATCTCTTTGATATCCTCAGGGTTAAGATAGGAAATATCGTCCATAGCTACACCATCGACTACATACAGAGGCGACGCTGTAGCCGAAAGAGTGCCGACACCGCGGAGCTGAACCACAGGAGTTCCGTTGATATTACCTGTATTATTAAGAATAGTCAGACCGGGCACAGCGCCCTGAAGGGCTTTCATCACATCCTGCTGAGGACGCGATTCCATGGTGCGCGATACGTCGACAGTCGACACGGCGCCGGTGAGGTTGGCGCGCTTCTGTGAACCATAGCCGATGGCCACCAGTTCGTTGAGCTGCTCGGTTGTCGGCTCGAGATATACGGTCATGCCATTGGAGGCTTTGACAAGAACTGTCTTGTAGCCTACGTAGCTGAATTCGAGGGTTGCGCCCGGGCGTACCCGGATCTTGAAGTTACCGAAGGCGTCGGTGGCTACTGCGTTGCCTTTTA
>ENA-ORMR01000343-ORMR01000343.1-human-gut-metagenome-genome-assembly--contig:-NODE-343-length-50545-cov-54.439374_pt1 | contig 50545 bp, 41 predicted proteins | sample MGYA00242107_ERZ509003 | MGnify/ENA primary metagenome ERZ509003 (study PRJEB26280, sample SAMEA2338699) | human gut metagenome | biome: human gut; feature: human-associated habitat; material: faeces...
TGAACCGAATTTATTTAATTTTTAACCACGTCCATTTTTAGTGGACAGTAGTGATCACTATTGTATAAAAAATAACAACTATTATGAGGATATTCAGACTATTCCCAGCATTTGCTTTTATATTATTGTTGGAGGCTTGTTCTACTCCCCAAAATATAAACTATTTTCAAGATGTCTATACAGGCACGGAGATAAGTCCGGCACAGCAATTAGATATTAAGGTGAAACCGGAAGATAAGCTTTCAATCATAGTTACGACTCAGGATCCGGCATTGTCGCAGTTATTTAATCTTGTGACCACACAGAATAAACTGGGACAGACAACCGGCGGTACTACCACTATCGGAGATGCTTCAATGTCGAGTGACGGCCGTACAGCCTATTATACAGTTGACTCCAAGGGTAATATAGATTTTCCGGTACTTGGAGAGATGCATATTGGAGGCATGAATCGTTATGAAGTTGCCGAGTATGTCGGTCAGCGGTTACAGGATGCAAGTCTTGTGAAAGATCCGGTTGTGACTGTCGAATTTGCCAACACGGGCATTTCTATAGTCGGCGAGGTGGCCAAGCCCGGTCGTTATGAGTTTAATAAAGACCGGCTGACCATAATTGATGCCATCGCTATGGCAGGCGATCTTACTATCAATGCCGAGCGAGAGAGTATACTGGTAATGCGCAGAAAAGACGACGGAAAGCAGTCTGGCTATAGAGTGGACCTTACGGATATGAAAGATCTGTCTCAGTCTCCGGTATACTATTTACAACAAGAAGATGTGATTTATGTTCAGCCTAATGACAAGAAAAAACGTGAAACAACACCGAATGGGAATACTCCCTATACACCGTCATTTTGGGTATCAATGGGTTCGTTCGCCGTTACGATAGCCACGCTCATTGCAACATTGTCCAAATAATTCATTATCCAATTATCGAATACAATCAGCGATTATGGTAGAAGTCAAACAGACAGCTCAAAAGAAGAAGGCCTCAAATACCAATGGGACTGTTCCTATAAGCGATATTTTCTTTATGACTCTACGCTTTTGGCCGTGGATTCTGTTTTCGGTTATATTGTGCGTAGGTATAGCATACATATATCTGCTGCGTACCCCCAGTGTGTATACCAGAAGTGCGGAATTGCTTATTAAAGACGACAGCAAGGGAAAGACTGCCGGAGCCGACGAATTTGCAGATCTCGGTTTATTCCAAAGCAATACCAATATTCAGAACGAAATGACCAATCTCCGGGCAAAGGATCTGATGGAGGAAGTCGTGAAGCGTCTGGGACTTGACGTGGACTATTACTCGGAAGGACGGTTCCATGATGTTGTAGCATACGGATATGATCTTCCTGTAAAAGTGATGCTGAATACTTTTCCGGATGAAGGCTCTCTTTCGTTTGATTTGGAAGTAGATAACAAGGGAGTGGTGACAATCAAGAATCTGGCTGAAGCAGACAAGCCGACGCACGATAAAGTGTTTTCGGGGAATCTTAATGATACAATTCAGACTCCTGTCGGGAAAATTACAGTAACAACTACCCCCGTATATGTCGAGGGAGAAACAGTTGATCTGGCTGTGATAAAAAAACCTTTGACAGATGCAAGAGATTCGTATAGCGCCCGATTGTCAGTTTCGATGTCGAACGATAAAGGCACCGTGCTGAGGTTAACAATGTCAGACCAATCCATACAACGCGCCGACGAAGTTCTGAATACCTTAATAAATGTATATAACGAAAACTGGATTCGAGATAAGAATCAAATAGCGGTTTCGACGTCGAATTTCATCAATGACCGTCTTGGAGTGATCGAGGGAGAATTGGGTAATGTCGATTCCGACATATCGTCGTATAAGAGTGCTACTCTGACTCCCGATGTGGCAGCGGCAGCTTCGATGTATATGAGTCAGAGTCAGCAGACACAGGCTAAAATACTTGATGTCAACAATCAGCTGTCGATGGCACGTTATATCAGGTCTTATCTCACTTCGAGCGACAATAAAGACCAGCTTCTTCCTGCCAATTCCGGACTTAACAGTTCCAACGTTATGACGCTCATAAGCGAATATAATGATAAAATACTTCAGCGCAATTCATTAGTGGCGAAGTCATCGGAGGAAAATCCCATCGTAAAGCAATTAGACGAACATCTCAGCAATCAAAGACAAGCAATAATAAGAACAATCGATAACGAGATTATCTTGCTTAACACTCAATTGAAATCACTCCGAGGCAGTGAGGCTCTTACAGTTTCAAAACTTGCATCGAATCCTAATCAGGCAAAGAATCTGCTTTCTGTGGAACGCCAGCAGAAAGTCAAGGAATCGCTGTATCTTTTCCTCCTTCAAAAACGAGAGGAAAACGAACTTTCACAAGCATTCACAGCATATAATACCCGTATTGTCAATAAGCCGGGAGACTCCGGTATTCCGCCGACGCCTAATCGCGGAAATATTCTTACCATGGCTTTTCTGATAGGTTTGGCAATCCCGTTTGGTTTTACATATGTACGCGAGACATTCAACACGAAAATACGCGGGCGTAAGGATGTAGAGGATTTGGCCACTCCGTTCCTTGGAGAGATACCGCAATATGATGGCAATCGTGAAAAGGGTAAGTTCGGACAGGAGAAAGAGGTACGAGCTATTGTGGTCAAGGCCGGGAAGAGGGATGTAATCAACGAGGCATTCAGAGTGCTACGTACTAACTTCGAGTTTATGAAGGGACATAAGGACGAGGCTGACGTAGTGGCGATCACATCTTTTAATCCTGGTTCGGGAAAATCGTTCATGACCATGAATCTGGCTGTTGCTCTCGCATTGAAAAAACAGCGGGTTCTTGTTATTGACGGTGATATGCGTCATGGTTCGACGTCGGCTTATATCGGTTCTCCGGAGAAAGGATTGTCCGATGTGCTTATCGGCAATATTCTTAATGTCGGCGATGTTATTGTAACCGACAATGAAATGCCAAATCTCCAGATATTACCTATAGGCGTAGTTCCTCCGAATCCTACCGAGTTGCTGGAAACAAATCATTTCCCGGATCTGATTGCGGAATTGCGTGGAAAATATGATTATATACTCATTGACTGTCCTCCGATTGAAGTAGTTGCCGACGCACAGATTATTGATAAGCAGGCCGACCGTACAGTATTCGTGCTTCGTACAGGTCTGTTTGAGCGATCAATGCTTCCTCAGCTTGATAGACTCTACGATGAAAAGAAATTCAAGAATATGGCAATTATACTCAACGGCACAAACAGCAATAGCGGACGCTATGGGTATTCCCATTCCTATCGCTACGGATATGGCTATGGATACGGATATGGGTATAATTATGGCGGTAAGAGTACCAATAAGAAAAGTAAGACGAGATAAGGTTGCGAGCGGATTGTCTAATAATAGATTAAGGGAAACAACCTGCCAATACCATGTGGCCGTTTGAAAAGCGTATTTCGCTGAGAGGAAGTGGTATATTAGTTGGATTTACCGATTGGCACAGCCATATTCTTCCCGGAGTGGATGACGGCGTCCGCACAATGGGTGAAGCGTTGGAAATACTTCATCGCTATGAAGAACTGGGGGTGAAAACCGTTTGGTTCACACCACATATCATGGAGGACATACCCAACACGACTGCATATCTTCGAGAGCGTTTTGCAGAACTCCAAACGGCGTACTCCGGCCCGATAAAGGTGTTTCTTGCAGCCGAAAATATGCTCGACAATCTTTTCGAAGAACGGTTGGCAAAAAACGATCTGCTTCCGTTGGGAATGGACGGAAAACATCTGCTTGTAGAGACATCGTATTTCAATCCGCCGATGGGACTGGACTGTATTCTGAGTCAGATCAAGGCCAATGGCTATACTCCTGTTCTGGCACATCCGGAAAGGTATGTGTATATGGATGAGGACTATTACCGGAGGTTAAAGGAACTCAACGTAAGATTCCAACTCAATCTTTTATCGTTGACTGGATTATATGGTACTGAAGCGAAGATGAAGGCCATGTGGCTGTCGCGTAACGGTTTCTACGGATTGGCAGGGAGTGATATCCATCGTCTTACCGTATGGGACGCGGCAATAGATAGAAAAGTGCGGAAATCGGTATTGAGTTTTCAGTTGAAATGAAAATCAAGCGATCCGAACAAAAGTACTTTAAGGCATAACCAATTAAGCACATAGTCGAAGGTTCCTGACTTTTATTTTGCCATGGAGAAAATGAAATGTCAGTCGGGATATTCACAATTAGTATAGATCCTGATGTCGAGAACTAAAAACTCTATAAAGATGGTTTTGGCAAGTACGATTTGCCAGATCATTGTTCTTGTCTGTGGTTTTATTCTGCCTCCGATGCTGATTTCCAGTTACGGATCTGAAGTAAACGGGTTATTGAGTCTTGTCAAGCAGATGATGTCGTATTTCAGTATTGTTTGTCTTGGTCTGGGGGTGTCCGCTCAAGTGGCGTTATATAAACCATTGGCTATAAAGGATTGGAATAAGATTAACTCGATCCTGACAGCGGCTAAACGGTTTTATAATACCAGTGGAATAATATTTTTAGTTCTCATTATACTTAGCGCGGGGATAGTCCCATTTGTTACAAATTCTAATATTGCCACACAGGATATAGTATTAATTATCCTGATAACCGGCATCGGATCAATTTGTGAATATGTAGTCGTAGGCAAGTATCGGGTTATTTTGTCCGCAGACCAGCGCCAATACATTATTTCCAAGATTACGGCAGAAGGGATACTGTTAAATACCATCGTTATAATAGTTCTGATACAATTCCAGAGTCATATCGTTTTAATTCAAACAGGAGCGTCGCTGGTTTATTTTATGAGGTTGCTGGCTACCATTCGATATGTAAAAAAACACTATCCTCTGATTTCTTTTTCGTCAGATACACCTGATTTCAAGTCGATGGAGAATAGGTGGACCGCTTTTTCGTATCAGCTATCAAGAATAATGATTTCTCTTTCGCCAATGCTTATAGTTTCGTTTGTCGGAAATCTTATAGATGCATCGGTGTTTTCAGTATATTTTATGGTTATTTCTTCACTTGGTATGATAGCCGGCGTTTTTTCAAGTGGACTTCAGGCTCCGTTTGGAGATATTATAGCAAAGGATGAGGTAGTGACTCTACGGGGTTCTTTTTCTTCGTTTGAATTTATTTATTCTTTGATACTTTCAATCTCTTTTGCTTGCGGAGCTTTGTTGCTACCATCTTTTGTGGAATCGTATATTCATAATACTGATGGAGTAGAATATGTACTTCCGGTTTTTAGTGTTATGTTTTGTATATATTTCTTCATTAATAATTATAGGATTCCGTTTACAACACTCGTAGAAGCAAAGGGTCTATTTAAGACTAATAATAAATATAATCTTATTGAAGCGATATCGTTTATTGTACTTTCAATAATCGGAGTTAAGTTTTTAGGTTTATTGGGGCTGGCTGTCTCAGGAATTATAACATCGCTCCCACGTACAATCCATTATATCGTCTACACACATAATCAGTTTAAGGGCGTGATCGGAGTGTGGAGGGCGATTTTAAAAGGTACACTGACTATAATTGTGGCAGTCGGTTTATGTTTGATGCTTTCACCATCAACGTATTCAAATGTTTTTGAATGGCTGTTACATTCGCTCCTATATGTACTGGAAGTTACAATAATAATAACGACGCTCCATATACTGGTGGATTATAAGTCATTTGTTTCACTCATTCATCGAATCATAAAAAAATAATATATCAATTATGAATATAATCGGAATTATACCGGCTCGATTCAAGTCTACGAGATTTGAGGGTAAGCCATTGGCAGATATATGTGGTAAACCGATGATTTGGTGGGTTTATCGTCAGTTCAAACTTGCTTCCGGAATTATGGAAGTATATGTAGCGACTGATGACAGCCGTATTTCGGAGGTATGTGAAAAATATGGCATGAAGTATATCATGACCTCGGACAGCCATCCGACGCATCTGGATCGCCTGGCGGAAGTCGCAGAAAAGATTGAGGCTGATTTCTACGTCAATATAAACGGTGATGAGCCTTTAATGATGCCGGAATATATCGAGCGTCTGATACCATCGGAAACTGTCGACCCCAAGAGCTTTTATTTTGCAAATGCCATGACTAAAATAAAAAAGCCAGTGGAGGTGAATGATGTGTCCCGTATCAAAATCGCCACAGACAAGGATGGCAATGCTCTGTATATGGCTCGTGTTCCCATTCCTTATCCTAAGGCAAGTTCGGACTTCGATTATATGAAGTTCGTAGGGATTCAGTGTTTTTCCCGCAGTGCCCTTCTTTTCTGTGGTGAGACTCCGCGCGGACATCTTGAAGGTATCGAAGATATCGATGAATATAGATTCATTGAAAACGGCAAGAAGGTGAAAATGGTGGAAATACCTGCGGAGACTCTGTCGGTTGATACAAAAGCAGATCTGACGGTAGTACGGGAGGTGATCACACGTCGAATCAAAGAGGGTTCAATAATTCTGTGACATGGCAAATATACAAATATTAGATTGTACTCTACGCGACGGAGGGTATATCAATGATTTTAATTTCGGCAAATCGGGAATAAAGAAAATCATTGCTAAACTCACCGGTGCGGGAATCGATATAATAGAGACCGGTTTTCTGGAAGATACGGAATACAATCCGGATTACTCGCTTTACAATACAGTCGAACAGATAGCGGAGTTTATTCCGGAAGACCGTGGCCGCTCAATGTACGTGGCAATGGCATGCTATGGTGAATACAATATCGACCAACTTTCTGAATATGACGGAAAATCGATTGACGGCATAAGGGTAACATTTCATTACAATGAAATTGACGAAGCTCTCGAATATTGCCGCAGGATTCAGGAGAAAGGTTACAAGGTGTTTGTACAGCCTGTAGGCACAAGCAGCTACACAGACGGGCAACTGCTGACGCTGATAAAAAAGGTGAACGAGATGCGGCCTTATTCGTTTTATCTCGTCGACACTCTCGGACTGATGCATAAGGAAGAAGTTTTGAGATTTTTCTATCTGATAAACCACAATCTTGCCAAGAGCATCCACATGGGTTTTCACTCCCATAACAATCTTCAGCTTTCCTTCTCAAACTGTCAGGCACTTTCTTCTGTAGAAACTGACCGGGTGATTTCGCTTGACTCGTCGGTCTACGGTATGGGACGCGGTGCCGGGAATCTCAACACGGAGCTGATTGCCAATTATCTCAATGAGCATAATAACGCGAGCTATGAGATAGAACCTCTTCTCGAAATCGTGGATGAACATATCGTCAAGATTAAGCGGGAGCATGAATGGGGTTATAGTGTACCGTACTATCTTGCAGCAATCAACGGCTGCCATCCGAACTATGCCGCATATCTTTCGGGTAAAAATACTCTTAATGTCAAGTGTATATCGGCGATTCTTCACATGATTGAACCCGAACGCAGGTCGCTGTTTGATAAAAAGCTCATTGAAGAAAAGTACCTTCAGTTCCAGAGTCACGAGATTAACGATGAAGATTCCGTGGCGCGATTATCTTCCCGTATCTCAAATCGGAACGTGCTTTTGTTGGCGCCCGGTGAATCCATCACCACGAATGCAGAAAAAATAATCGGAATGGCGAAAAATGATGATTGTATTGTAATCAGCACATCTTTCGTGCCGGAATTTATCGATACCGATTTTGTGTTCCTGAGCAATCTTAGGCGCTATAATACTACTTTCAATCCTGCAAAAAAGGAAATAAATCTGATCCATACCTCCAATATTAAGGTGTCAGAAGATGCGATACAGGTTAATTATAGCTCATTGCTTAATTCAGATGATCGGGTGAGAGATAACTCGAGTCTTATGCTTCTTAATCTGCTGATGAAGCTGAAGCCTGCGAAAATATTCATTGCAGGAATGGATGGCTATTCTGTAGACAGGACGAACTATTATCAGGACCGTCTGACGATGGAACACGACCGAGATGAGATAGAAGAACTTAACAACTCGATCTCAAAACGCCTTAAGCAGCTCGGGAAACAGCTCGATATTCAATTCGTGACCCCCTCGCTATATGTATGATGATATGAATATTTGTGAGGGGATAATGGAGATCATAATGTCGAATCTCCAAGAAATATTAAAGCTGAGGAATACAGGCAGGTTAAAGTCGGACAGTTCTTTTGTTTCTGATGGAGATCTGCTATGTCAGAAGTTGATTTTTGACTGGATTGCAGATAATGTCGACGTACCGTACATCCTCATAAGTGAAGAATCGGAGAACGATTTGACCGGCATTGACAAGGTCGAGTATGTTATAACGATCGATCCGATTGATGGAACAGAAAACTTTGTTTCGGGGCTTAAGGAATGGGGTGTCGGTGTTTCGGTCTACCGTAAAGGCAGACATTATCAATCCATGATACTGCTTCCGGAATTGGATATCTGTCTTTGTACAGGAGATAGAATCGAAAGGATCGAAAATTCCAGAATCTGCGGGTTATCCTCGTACATGACTCCGAAAGATTTTGAGGTTCTCGGAAAGGATTTCGAATATCGGATTATGGGCTGTTGCATGTACAATATGTATAATGTGATCAAGGGAAGCTATTGTCAGTTCCAACATCTGAAAGGATGCTATTCCTGGGATATATTGCCTGGATTGAATCTTGCACTGGACTATGGTCTACGCGTCAATATGGAAGGGCGTCTTTATAACCGAGAGTTCCTCCTGCCGGGAATAAAATATAAATTCAGTATTGAAGCGTAGAGAACATGCGTTCTCAGCATATTTATCGAAATTGATCAATTTGCTAATAGATGATAAATGGTATAAGTATATTTAAAACTCTTTGGTTCAATTTCCATTATTTCCCGTTTAGGATGGCTTTGCGTTTTCCTGTTTTTGTGTACGGAAATGTACGTATGGTTACCATGAAAGGTAAAGTTAAAATTGCAGGCTCGATTACTCCTGGTAAGATAAGGTTAGGGTTTATAGGATTGGGTAATAGAAGCCAGTCCCAAACAGTCTGGGATAATAGAGGAATTATTGAGATGGGTGATAAATGTTTTGTGGGGGGGGGTAGTAAGCTTATAATCAGTAAGGGTGCTGAGTTGATTATTGGCGATAATTTTACAATATCATCCAATTCAGAAATAATATGTAAAACCAGAATAGAGATTGGAAACGACTGCCTATTAAGTTGGGATGTTCTGATAATGGATTCGGACATGCATAAAATATTCCAGAATGGAAAGTGTGTCAACCGTGCTAAACCGATTGTTATCGGCAATCATATATGGATTGGTTGTAGATCGTCGGTTTTAAAAGGAGTAAGAATAGCCGATAATACTGTAATAGCATCCAGTTCAGTAATAACCAGAAGTTGTGAGGAAGGCGGATGTGTTGTTTCCAGTAATCGACTCCTGAAGCAGAATATCTCATGGGAATACTGAGAGAGTGTTTGAATTCAAAATCTTAACATAAGTCAATTTCAAAATTTCTCTGAGATTCTGCATCGGATTACGGGCTGTCGCATGTACAATAAGTATAATGAGATCAAGGTAAGCTATTGTCAGTTCCAACGTCTGACAGAATGTTATTTGTAGGATATTTTACTGGCACTAAATCTTGGGATAGAGAATGGTTGGCAAGTCATTATGAAACATCCTCTTATCGATGAGATTTTTGGGAATCCGGATTGAAATATTGATTTAAAGGTTATTAATCGTCAACTGAAGTTTTAGAAAATCTTATAATGCTTAATTCGTTAGTACTGGCTGGTATATTTATTGTTGTGGTGGTAGTATTCTGCGTATCAGAGAATTACCCCCCCCGACATATGCGTATTGGTGCGCAAAATCGGCATGATTATATGAACGCCATGCATGTCCAGACTTCTTCTAAGTCAATAAGCAATACATCAAACAGCAGAGTTTATACCACGATATTAAAGGGTGTTGCAATTATATTAGTATTGATATGCCATTTTTCGGGAAATATGTCTCGTGTATTCACTCCACTCGGTGGAATTGGGGTTGCAATGTTTCTCGTACTTTCGGGATATGGACTTAATGAATCATATAAGAAAAACGGACTACAAAATTTTTGGTCTAAAAGATTCATTCGTTTGTGGATTCCTTACGCTATTGTCATTTGTGCATTGACATTAATAGAGAAACATCCGTTAATTTGGTTATTTAACAATATTACGTTATATCAATGTCCATTCTGGTTCATAAAATACATCATACTTTGGTATCTTTTATTTTGGGTGGTATCTCAGTTTGTCCCTCGGTATCGAAGACAGATTATAATATTCTTAGGGTTCGGTTTATTATTCGTGACTTCCGGAGTCAGAGGTGAACAGGCTCTAAGTTTTCCGCTTGGCTTGTTGCTGTCTGAAATGAAAATGCGACTTGAATTTAACAAACTTAACATACCTCGGGTATTCCTCTTAGGACTATTGATAATAGGTATTGCATTTCTGTCATTGAAGCAAACTCATTGGTATAGAGCAATTGAATCTGATGTATTAATAAATCTGCTAAATCTACCGATAAAGCTTGGACTGGGTCTCTTTCTAATATTTGCTATTTCTAAAATATCATGTCTTTACAATAATAAATTCCTGATGTTTACTGGTTTGATATCATATGAACTCTACATGGTTCATTACCCTTTCAGGGGCTTGGCCGGAGTGAATCTGGCTCTTGCCATCTTGGTTATTATAGTATCATATCTCATATCATATATATTGTATCGACTTGATAATCCTTTATCAAGTTGTGTAGGCAGATTTTTTAACAGATCGTGAAGAATCTTTTTATTTGTCATACGCAAGCACAGCTTATTTTAGCTTCTGGTCTTGTCCGCGGACGGTTCAAAGAAGATATCAATGACCTGATATTATTCGTAGACTTCGGATTAACACAAAGACAGAAGGAACGACTAAATGGGACTTTCAATCGGATTCTGTTTCTTCAAAGTATTTATCCTGCTGAGTACAATACTCTCCGTGCTAAATTAAAATGGTATCCAAATGACTGGAAAGAGATAAAAAAGTTTGTCTACGATAAATTCGACCGGGCTTTTGCTGTTTGCGACTGGTTGCTTTTGGTTCAGAAAACACTTAAACGAGTCTATTCGATTAATGCGTCTGTCGAAATTGCATGGCTTGAAGATGGAATAACTGCGTACTACAGTGATTCGGATATGAGAGGTGGTTTAGATTCAAATTCTCTCACCTCGGGTTTAAGGAAGTTTCTGTTCAAATATCTTTTAGGAGCCGGAAAGTTCTATGACAGAGATTTTAGAGAGACAGGCGGTTTGAAGTGCCTTAAAACTGTCTATACCTGTTATCCGAATTCAGTCAGAGAGCCTTATCGAAGCAGACGTGAGCTAATTGAAATTACGGATGAAGAATATATGCTCGGTCTTAGGGCGATTTATGAGACATGTTCTCTTGACCTTAAGTTGCCGGCTGTGATACTGGTAGTTGATAAACTTGATAGATATGAGCATCCTGAAATAGTTAAAGATTCGATTATTCGATTTATTCGGGAGAGTCGTAGAGAGGGAAAAAAAGTGATTTGTAAATTCCATCCCCGCGAGACTATGATATGGGAGGTATTCGATGATTGCCAACATATAGATAAATCAATCGGAATCGAAAACACATATCTCTCACTGATGCCGCAGAAGGATCTTGTGACAATAGCCGGCATAAAGAGTACAGGTTTGATGAGTGCAAAAAAACTCGGTTTTCATACTCTATCTCTTTTCATGAAGTGTGGAGAGGATAATCGGAATTTAATATCATTTTACAATGGTTTAGGAATCGATTTAGTGTAAGTAAATTGTGTCCAGCTGATTTTGCCTTTATAATTATTAAGATATGTTAAGTATGGTGGGTAAATATAATAGAATTGAATGGATAGATATTGCCAAAGGGATTGCGATTATTTTGGTAGTAATGGGGCATACCGGATTGGAATCAGGGAGCGCCCACTATCTGAATTCTTTCATATATAGTTTTCATTTGCCACTTTTTTTTGTGCTGTCTGGATATTTCTTTAAAGATTATCAGCAAATAGGGGAGCAAGTACGAATATTTAAAGAGATCCTTTGATAAGAAAATATATTCCTTGCTCATTCCTTATTTTACATACACTATTATTAACAGAATATGGGGTGTGCCGCTTAACTATTTTCATAATCATGAATTGTCATTTGATTTACAACAAATAGTCTTAGGAACTTTATTGCAGATCAGAGATTCAAGTCTGTATGGAGGTGTGGTTTGGTTCATTGGGTGGATGTTCACTACTTATATGTTGTCAATTATAATATCGATATTGTTTTTGAAGGATAAGTATAGAATAATAGTTTCGATATTATGTTGCGCGATAGGTTGCCTGTTATTGCACTATAAAATGACTTTACCCTGGCATTTGGATGCCGCCTTGGTCGCTGTTCTTTTCTTGCGTATAGGATATGAATATAAAATTAATGAAGATCGTATTGAACAATTGCTGAATTCCTGTAAAGGCATAATTTCTCTTCTTTTATTATATTTGACATCTGCTGTCTGCAACTATATTTTGTCCGGGAATTATCCAGATATGTTTTCCGGACGGTTGGGGAATCCGTTCCTATATATTATAGAGGCGATATCCGGATCGTTATTAATTATCTGGTTGTCCAAAAAGTTTATCGGTATTAAAGGTTTGGACAAACTTAAGTTCTATATGTTGGATATCGGGAGAAATAGTCTTACTATTTATGGATTACATCGATTAACTCTTGGCGTATTTGGCGTTTTATATAGAATTATATTCCCTACTCAAACAGGTATTTCTCAGATTTTGCGAGCAATAGTTCTGACATTTATCTCAATATTAATTATAATTCCTGTGTCACACATGTTGAGGAAGTATTTGCCGGTTTTATTCGGGTATAAAAAATATACGCCCCCGACTATCCCGGTAAACTCGTCGAAACAAGTATAATCGAGAATAATGAAAGATTCGATTTCATATGTTTGCGAAGGATTGCTGCTTATCATGATTTTGATTTATTTCATCAGAGCCTTTTTTGCTGATGATAAATCGAGAATATGGTCGCCCGTGTCAGTAATATCTCTTACATATTTATATTACTGTTCAATACCGTTCTGGCTCGGTACAATAGACAGATATTCGGTTGATGAGATTGCAAATAATGGCTACATATTCCATATAGCAGCTTTGGTGTCGTATCTCAGTATCTTGTTGGGCTTTTCAAGAAAGACTGATGTGAGTTTTTCAAATTGGGACAACTATTATATGCAAAACAATGTAAGAAAATATGGAATCGCTCTTTTTATTATTGCTATGATAGGATATTCTTCTTTTAGAGGTTTCCATCTGTCCATAGCAACAAAAGAAAACGATTCGGAATTAATAAATGGTGGTCTGGTATACTATTGTATCTTTATGATCAATATGTGTGCAGTAGCCGGATCATTATTGTTAATCAGCCTAAAGCTTAATTACAGACAACCGCTTTTATATGTGATTCTGGCTGTGATAATGATTCAGGTTGTTTTTGGGGGCGCCAGATGGTTGATTATTACGATAGTGGTATGTATGCTTTCTACATATTATCTTTATCCTGAGCCCAAAAAGATAAATATATGTTTAGTAGGAAGTCTGATGGTGATTCTTTTTCTGGGATTCTCCATTATGGATAAAACCCGAGTGCGTGGCAGAGGTCTTGATTTGGAAAAAGCGACAACATTAAATTATAGTGATATTAAAGGTGGCGCACAGGAGAATTACAGTGTATATTGGTTCTCGTTGATGGCAATGAACCGGCTTAATCAGACAGGCGAACGCGTTTATTTTGATCCATTTGTTACAGCAGCCTTAATGCCGATTCCACGGAGTATTTTTCCTTGGAAGCCAGACGCTGAATATGTCAAAAAGATAGAAGACGATGTATTTGGAAAAGGCATGGGTGGGGGGGCCGCTTTTCTGAATTTCGTTGAATACTATATGGCATTCGGATGGTTGGGCATTGTTGTGGTATGTTATATCATTGGTTGGATTGCCCGGATGTTCTGGGATAATTACGATAATAACAGAGATTCGATAGGCGCAATAGTGGCATTAAGCGCATTCAGTGCAGTATTGTATTCGGTGATTTCAAGAGGGTATTTGGCCGGTAGTTTCCCAAATGTTGTACTTGTGGTATTTCTGCCATTCTGGTTAACATCGATACTACGAAAATACATTTTTAAATCTGAATTACAATTAGAAGATTAGCAATATGAAGATTATAGTAGCTCACCCTGGACGGCAGCATTCCTTTAGAGTCGCGAAAGCTTTAAAGGAGAATGGTATGCTCTATAAATATGCCACCACTGTCTACAATAAGGATAATTCTCTATTTATGAGATTCGTTAAATTATTCTTAAGCAAGGATAATCTGGATAGAGCAAAAAAGCGTAAATGTCCATCCTTGGTAGACAATGACGTAATTCAATTCTGTGAGCTTGAGGGTTTGATGCTTTTAGCACTTCAACGGATTGATCGGAGCCACCGTATAGACAGATGGTTTATGAGATACATTGCAAATAAATTTCAGCGTAGACTTGCCGACTATGTTATTAAGAATCGAGTGGATGCAGTGATATCTTACGATACTAATTCCTCTGTATTATTTGATATCCTTGAAAGAAAAGCCCCGGATGTAATTAAAATCATGGATAATGCTCACCCCAACAGGCATTTTCTCAATAAAAGTTACAATGAAAACTGGACGGCAGTGGGTAATTTTGGTGCTACACTTGAGGCCTGCGGGTATATTACTGACGAAAAAGTAGCAGAAACGTTCGGGGAAGAAGTAAAAAAAGCAGATTATCATATTGTAGCTTCTACGTATTCGACGCAAGCGTTAGTATTCGAAGGGATTTCTCCTGATTATATTTTTAAAATACCCTATGGTGTTGACGAAAATAAGTTCGTGGGTAAAGACCGAAGTTACACATCTGATTTTTTGAATGTACTTTTTATCGGCGAAGTCAATCAGCGTAAAGGTATTAATCAAATACTTCAGGTAGCAAAACATATCCATGATCAGGGATTCAATTTCAATATTGTTGGAGGCGGCTTTGAAACAGCTCCCATAGAGTATTCCAAATACAATGATTGCGTCAATTTTTTAGGTCGGGTTAGTTTTGAGACTTTATTGTGCCAATTGAAAGATAATCACGTATTCTTGTTTCCGACTATGGGTGAAGGCTTCGGATTGGTCTTGCTTGAAGCCATGGCTGCCGGTCTGCCGGTTATCACAACACCCAATTGTGCGGGATATGATATTGTCAAGGATGGAGTGAATGGTTTTATTGTTCCCGTAGGTGATGAGAACGCAATTGAAGAAAAACTAATATGGATGAAAGAACATCCATGCGAACTCAAATGTATGAGTGAAAATGCCATCTCAACAGCCCGAATGTATACATGGGGAAAATATGAAAAAGGTTTAGTAACGGCAGTAAAAAAGATGATGGATTATACGTCTGTAAAAACATCTTTGTAATGAGGATTGCAATTATTACCAATATTATAACTCCCTATCGCAAACGGTTCTATGATGAAATGTTTGCGCAACTGAGAACGGCAGGCGACGAATTCAGAGTCTATGCCATGACAGATTCGTTACCATTGAGACCTTGGACTTTCGAGGACCTGAAATCGTCCTATATGACCTTGCTGCCGGGTAAGAAGATAGTACTGAAAATGCAGGATATGGATATTTTATTCAATCCGCAGGTTAATCGGTATATCAGAGAGTATAATCCGGATATTGCGATTCTTGCCGGTTCCTGGACGTATCCTACTGTTATGCAGATGCTGTTTTGGAAGAATGAAGGGACTAAATACTTGTTTTGGGCAGAATCGCATGAGTACAGAGCGGGAAATACAGAAGTCAGAAGCAAAGGATTGCTGAGCAGACTAAAAAAGAGTCTGTACGAAAAGTTCGACGGATTCTGTGTCCCTGGGCGATATGCAAATGAATCCATTACCCGGATCGTGGGTGAAAAAGGTCTGAGATTGCGATTGCCTAATCTGGTAGACAACGATTATTATATCGAAGCAAATGTGATGAGACAAGACCGGGAGAGTCTCAGAAAGAAGTACGAGCTTCCAAATGACAAAGTCGTGTTCGTAACTCCCTCACGTCTTATACCCCGGAAAGGTATCGATATGTTCTTGAGTTCAATTAAGGGACTTCCGGACAATAATAGGTCGATATTTCTATTGGCCGGCGAAGGGCCTTTGGAATATAGTATTAAACAAATAGCTGAGGAAGACGGTATGGAAGTGCGATTGTTGGGTTATTGCAATCAGGAAACTGTGAGGGAATTGTATGCAGCTTCAGATATATTTCTTCTTCCTTCGCTCTCAGACCCCAACCCGTTGACAGTAATAGAGGGGGCATTTGCCGGACTACCATTGTTGGTTTCCGAGTATACCGGAAATAATCCGGAGTTATGCCATAATGGAGTTAATGGCATTGTATTCAAGACCGATAATCCGGCATCTGTAATATCTGCATATACCGAAATTATGTCTAAAAGTAAAGACTGGCTGCAGCAGGCCGGCGCAGATTCGCTAAGAATAGCTAAAGATAATTTCGATTGCCGGAACGAAGTTTCTAAATTCATTGAACTGCTAAAGACAATTTGATATGGCTCGTCTTTTAATATCTTGTGATGATTATATATTCAGGTATCATGGTAATTACTACTTCAAGAGTCAGGAATGGGCTGATTTCTATCAGAGATATTTACGTGTTTTCGAGGAATTAAGGATATGTAACCGCGTTATAGAGGAAGACAGCCTGAAGTCCGGTAGAATACGGGTAGAAGACAAACGTATAGAAATCTGCCCGCTACCTATTTTTCATGGGCCGGCAGAATATGCGAAATCATATTTTGCGGTCGGACGGCCTATGAAATCTGCTGTTATAGGATGTGACGCCGCTATATTAAGACTCCCGTCGACGGTAGCCCAGCGTTTGAGCGGGCAAGTCATAAAAGCCGGTATACCATATGCCACCGAAATTGTTTTTGACGCCGGAGATGGTGCTGAAACTGCTAAAAACGTTTTTGAAAGATTTTTATGGCGGATAATACATAAAAAGATGCAGGCGATTTGCCATAATGCAGACGGTGTGTCGTGTGTGACTGAAAAATATCTGCAACGAAGTTATTACTCCACTAAACAAAATCATTTTACAAGCCACTATTCCACTCTTGCGCTAAATAAGAGTTTCTTTTCTTCTCCAAGAAGTTATCCGTCAAAAAAGATTTTGACAATAGCACATGTCGATTTGCAGATCGGTCTTCATAGCCGCAAGGGTACTGATATAATAATTCAGGCTTTATCAAAGTTAAAAAAAAAGGGTATTATTGTCAATGTCGCTTTTGCCGGAGATGATTGGGATAATAGTGCAGAGCGGATATTGGAATATGCAAAGGAATACGGTATAGATGGTCAGGTGACATGTCCGGGCTTTCTGTCCAGAAGTGAACTTGACAACTTCCTTGAGAAATCGGATCTCTTTGTTCTGCCCACTAAAGCGGAAGGTTTGCCTCGGGTAATTATCGAAGCGATTGCGAAAGGCCTTCCGACGGTTACTACTCCGGCTTCCGGAAATCCTGAACTTATATCTAAAGAATGGCTTGTGGATTTCGATGATGTGGACGGCTATGCAGAAAAGATAAAGAGTCTTGTTCAAGATAAAGAATTGTACGAGAGAGTGAGTCGGGAAAACTATAATCATAGTATGAAATACGAATCTTCTATTTTACAGGAGAGGAGAGACCAGTTCTATTCCCGTCTTAGAAAGCTTTGTAAATAAATTCCCATACCTATGTATGTTCGTTTCTTTAAAAGATGCATTGATTTCATTGCATCGTTGATTCTGTTGCCGTTTTTCTGCATTATTTACGTAGTACTTGCTCCGTTTTATTATTTCATGGATAGGGGTCCGATGTTTTATTCCGGAAAACGGCTCGGACAATATGGCGAGCCTTTTCACATGCATAAGTTCCGATCCATGAAAGTGAATGCTCCCGATATAAGGCTTAGCGACGGGAGTACTTACAATGGTGATGACGATCCCCGTGTAACTAGACTCGGGCGATTTTTGAGAAAAACCAGTCTGGATGAAATTCCACAGATTCTTAATGTCCTTAAGGGAGATATGAGTCTGATCGGTCCTCGACCTGATCCTATGGACTGGATGGACCGGTACAAGGACGAGGAAAAAGTATTCTTAAATGTCAGACCGGGAATTACGGGTTATAACCAGGCATATTACCGGAACAGTGCCGACGCTCAGGAAAAAATTGAGAACGATGTGTTTTATGCGAACAACATATCGTTTGGACTGGATGTCCGGATTGTGCTCAAAACGATCAAGACAGTGCTGATGCGCGAAAATGTAAATGTAACGAGAGAGTAGGGCACTATAGTGAGTCTTTCGATGTCTTTCCAGTCTTTTTCTACGTAACTCCTTTATTCTATATTTAAAAATATTGCTGATAAAGCATAGCATAAGCCAATCTATAAATAATCGAAAATGCGTGAATACGGAAGTGAACATCCGTCGGTAATTCTGCCGGATGGTTATTTTCAATCGTTTGAGAATTATAACAGGGAGGTTACATATCTGCGCTGTGGGCGCGAGGCATTACTTTATGTAGCCATCAATATCAGGCAGAGTCGGCTACAGGCAATTGGTGAAGCTCCGGTTATTCTGTTTCCGGCTTATTGCTGCTGGTCGATGTCCGCGCCATTCATAAAAGCCGGATGGAATGTGGTTTATTACCGGCTGAATGAAGATTTGAGCATCGATATCAATTACCTCGATAATTTGCTATCCGCATACCGGCCGCAGGCTGCCCTGATTATGAATTATTATGGTTCGGCCGATACCAGTGAGGGAATCGACTGTATCAGGCGGTTCGATAGTCGGATAAGTATAATAGAAGATTTTTCTCATTGTACATTTTCCTTTGCCTCAATATTCAACTGCGAAGTAGATTACTATGTATCAAGTCTTCGCAAGTCTGTAGGTATACCGGACGGTGCGATTGTACTGAGCAAGCATGTCACTGATAAGAGTATAATCCATGCGGAAGATCTGAACTTCTCAAATCAGAGATACAGGTTTCAAACATTAAAGAACGTCTATTCCTATACAAAGAATCAGGAGGATAAATCATCGTTTCTATGTTCTCTTCGAGAATGTGAACGCAATCTGGATGAGTTTCAATGCGTTCACGGAATTTCATCTATGACTTTAAAAATGCTCGAAGGAATAAATGGAGAAATGATTGCCTGTGCCCGGGGAGCTAATATGCGACATCTATGGCATAAGCTGAACGGCCACATCGAGATGGTGCCAGGGCTACAGAGGTCGTTTGAAGGAGCGCCATTTTCGCTGCCCATCCTTGTAAAGGACAGAGATTCTATCCAGACCCGACTTGCCGGAAAGGGCCTTTACACACAGTTACTTTGGCCTATTTCAGATGAGGCTCAGCATGTTTGTCGTGTTTCGAAGCGTATGAACGATGAGATGCTTTCTGTTCCTATAGATCAACGGTATAGTTGGGATGATATAGAAGACATATCAAATATTTTACTGACTACAATATGAAACAAAAACGTCTTTTGGTTCTTGCAGCCGGCCTCCTCCAAATACCGGTAATAAAGAAAGGCCGGGAGCTTGGCTACTTTGTTATAGCAGCAGATGGAAATAAAAATGCTGTCGGCTTAAGATTTGCGGATAAGGCCATTTGTGCCAATATCACTGATCCCGACGAGATGCTTCGAGTGGCTGTCGAGGAACAAATCGATGGTGTGATTCACCCCTGTTCAGAAGTATCAATGTCTGTAATGGGTCGTATAAACGATACTCTCCATCTTTCAGGAGTAAGTGAGGAAGCTGCCCGGAATGCGACCAACAAGCATCTGATGAGAGAGGCGTTTAAACGTCATAACGCACCTTCTCCTCTTAGTTTCTGTTTTGCTGATTCAGAGGAAGCATGGACGGTTTTTCAGTCCGATTTCAAATTTGACGCAATATTGAAACCTTCACGAAATTCTGGATCACGTGGCATCCACAAGATAACTCATAGTATTTCCAAGAATGAATTCACCACATTGTTTGAACATTCTCTTTCGGAAAGTCGGGATAAGAGCGCGATGTTGGAACAATTTATTGATGGCCCGGAATTTAGCGTAGAAATAATTGTTTGGCACGGTGATATAACAGTATTGGCTGTTACAGACAAGAAAACGACTGGAGCTCCGCATTTCGTGGAATTAGGACATAGTCAGCCATCGCAATTCTCAAAGAATGAAGTAAATGCAATAATCAAAGCAGCTACCGCCGGTGTGCTGGCACTTGGCGTTGACAATTGCGCATGTCATGCCGAAATTAAATTAAGGAAGAATTCGCCTGTCCCTGAGGCATATATTATGGAAATTGGTGCTCGTTTGGGTGGAGATTTTATATCAACTGTATTGACCGAATTATCCACCGGGGTGGATATGGTTGCCGCGGCTATCAGATGTGCTATGGGCGAAAAACCTGACTTGACTCCTCGCCACGAAAAGAATGGCGCATGCATCAGATATTTCTGTCCTTCACCGGGGACTCTTTCCTCTATTGGTAATCTGGAAGTTCTTGACAGTCCATTTGTTTATGAACATGGCATATATGTTTCAGCCGGGGATATTATACCGGAAGTAACATCCAGTCTCTCAAGGTCCGGTCATGTGATAGTTACTGCAACGAATGCGCGGCAAGCTGTTGAAAGGGCCGACGGTATTATCAATTCAGTGCATTTCAATGTCAAGAAATGAAAATATTTGTACCGTTCCCATACTATTATCCGGAACAATGCGCCGGACTCAGTATTATAGATGATATTCTTCGTACATGTACGGAAGAAGGGATAGAAGCGCAATTATATGTGCCGACGCCGACACGCAATGTTCCTAAGGATGCAAAGTGGGAAATAGATGAGATGCAGGAGAATGGTCTGCTCAAGATACATCGTTTCAAAATGTATGGGGAAGGCCGAAATCCGATATTTCGGGCTGTAAGATATCTGTTGAATGAATGTGTATATCTTTATGCTCTGTTGAGATATGATTATGATATCGTTTTTCTCGACAGTACACCTCCTATTCAAGGCCTTAAACTTCCAATTTTAAAGTTGTTCAGGAAGAAACCTGTGCTTCATAACGCTCAGGACATCTTTCCGGAATCACTTGTTGGCGCCGGACTTGCAGGAAAAGGAGGAATATTATGGCACATCGGTAATATTATTTCTAAAATAACATATCATTTTTCTGATAAAATTGTTGTCATATCCGACGGGTTTAAAAAGACGCTAACAGAAAAAGGTGTTCCGGCCGACAAAATTGAAGTAATCTATAACTGGGTGGATGAGACCAAGGTTATACCCATAAAAAAGAATGACAATCCTCTTTATGACGAATTTGGACTTGATCCGACAAAATTCAGAATAGTCTACGCCGGTAATCTCGGGCATGCACAGAATCTCGATGTGATACTCGCGGCTGCTGACAGGTTAAAGGACCGGCACGACATAGAGTTTGTAATTTTCGGTTCGGGTGGACTTGAGGCTGATATTAAAAAAACTATCAAAGATAAGCAACTTGCAAATGTGGGTATGTTTCCATTACAGCCTTCAGACAGAGTTTCATTTGTGTATGGACTCGGAGATCTCTGTATTGTAAGCTGTAAAAAAGGCTTTGGCGGAAGTGCGCTGCCTTCTAAAACATGGAGCATACTATCAGCCGGCAGACCGGTTTTGGCGAATTTTGACGATGGTGAATTGAGATATATTCTTGAATCTAACGGATGCGGAATATTTACCAACGCCGATGATGTGAATGCGATGGTAAATGCAATTTCCCGATTGTCAGAAAACATTTCGGAATGCAATGAAATGGGACGCCGGGGAAGAAAATTTATTGAAACTAAGCTCAGGAAAGATATGAATACCTCTCGATATAGAGATGTAATCAAACAGCTTGTGAACAAAACCAATTCCTTACATTAGCAATGAAAGAGATAAGAAAAGTGCCTTTTTCTCCTCCCGACATGTCGGAAGCAGAAGTTAAGCTTGCAACAGAAGCGATTCTGAGCGGCTGGATAACAACCGGCCCGAAAACCAAAGAATTTGAGAGGAGAATCTCTCAATACATTCATCCCGGAAATGAGGCAGAGAGCCATATCAAGGACGTTGTATGCCTGAACTCTGCAACCGCTGCGATGGAAATGGCCTTGCGTTTGATCGGAGTCGGTCCGGAAGATGAAGTCATAGTTCCGGCATATACTTACACTGCCTCAGCAAGTGTGACGCAACATGTGGGATGCCGTCTGGTGCTTGTAGACAGCAATTCTGACAATCAGCAAATGGATCTTGAAAAGCTTGCTGAAGCTATAACCGAGCGAACCAAAGTAATTGTTCCGGTTGATTTAGGAGGTGTGATTTGTGACTATACAAGGATATATGAGATTGTCAACGCGAAGAAGTCGTTGTTTAGACCGTCTAATGAGATTCAGAAAAAGTTCGGAAGAATTATTGTGACGGCAGATTGCGCACATGCTTTCGGATCTCGGCAAAAAGGGAAGATGGCGGGTGATATAGCTGATTTTTCATCATTCTCGTTTCATGCAGTTAAGAATTTGACGACGGCGGAGGGTGGCGCACTGACATGGAAACTGCCGTTTGGAAAAGAGCCAGTTGTCTTAGATGCAAATTCTATAATTCCTGCTATACCTGGAGAAACATGGAATGAATTTCTCTATCGGAAATCTCAGCTATATTCTCTTCACGGTCAAAACAAGGATGCACTTGCCAAAACGCAGCTTGGAGCATGGGAGTATGACATTGTCGGTCCTTGGTACAAGTGCAATATGACGGATGTCATGGCGGCTATCGGCCTCGCCCAGCTCGACAGGTATCAGGGAATGCTGGAAAAAAGACGACATATGGTAGCCCGGATGAACGAGGCTTTCAAGGGCCTTGATGTCTCCGTGCTGGATCATTGCGGTGATGATCACTGCTCATCACACCATCTGTATATTATCCGCCTGCTCGGAAAATCGAGAGAACAAGTAAATGATGTGATTACGAAAATGGCGGAAAGAGGAATCGCTTGTAATGTGCATTATAAGCCTCTGCCTATGATGACAGCTTACAAGGCGCTTGGATTTGATATAAAAAATTTCCCCAACGCCTATAAGATGTTTGAAAACACAATGTCCCTGCCTCTTAATACACGACTGACAGAGGAAGATCTGGATTATGTTATTGAAAACTTTTTGGAGATTGTAAAAGGTCTGCCATAGAAATATTAACAAGTATAAGCATAAATAATTATATGAGTTTTTTTGCAGGTAAAACATTACTTATCACCGGCGGTACCGGCTCTTTCGGCAACGCTGTTCTGCGTCGATTTCTGAACACAGATATTAAGGAAATCCGGATTTTCTCGCGTGATGAGAAAAAGCAGGATGATATGCGTCACGAATATCAGGTGCGTTTTCCTGAGGTAGCCCACAAAATCAAATTCTATATCGGCGATGTACGTAATCTTCAGTCGTGCAAAAATGTTATGTTGGGTGTGGACTATATCTTCCATGCCGCCGCACTGAAGCAGGTTCCATCATGTGAGTTCTTCCCTATGGAGGCTGTGAAGACCAATGTTATAGGTACAGACAACATTCTTACTGCGGCTATTGAGGCAGAAGTAGGTGCCGTTATCTGTCTGTCCACTGACAAGGCTGCTTATCCCATCAATGCAATGGGTATTACCAAGGCCATCGAGGAAAAAGTTGCCGTGGCAAAGAGCCGCTATTCGGGCAAAACCAAAATCTGCTGCACCCGCTACGGTAACGTGATGTGTTCGCGCGGTTCGGTAATTCCCCTGTGGATTGAGCAGATTCGTTCGGGCAATCCTATCACTATCACAGAGCCGTCGATGACCCGTTTTATCATGAGCCTTGACGAGGCTGTCGACCTGGTTCTCTTCGCATTCGAGCATGGCCAAAACGGTGACATACTCGTGCAAAAGGCGCCGGCATGTACCATCGGCACTCAGGCTGAGGCTGTGTGCGAACTGTTCGGGGGCAAGAAAGAGGACATCAAGGTGATAGGTATCCGCCACGGCGAGAAGATGTATGAGACTCTGCTCACCAACGAGGAATGTGCAAAGGCTGTTGATCTTGGCAATTTCTACCGTGTTCCTGCCGACAACCGTGGGCTGAACTACGACAAGTTCTTCAAAGAAGGCGACGAGACCCGCAACACGTTCACGGAGTTCAACTCAAACAATACTCGCCAGCTCGATGTCGCCGAAACCAGAGATAAGATCGCTTCTCTTGAGTATATTCAGAAAGAACTCAGTGGCGAAGGCAACTTTGTTCAATAATGCAAAATTATAAATGCATAATTCATAATTAAGTACGGACATGGCAATTTTGCATTATAAATTCTTAATTATAAAATTTTCAAAATGAAAATTTTAGTTACAGGTGCCAATGGTTTTGTAGGCAAAAACCTCTGTGCCCAGCTCAACAATATAAAGGACGGTAAGGCCAGAAACTACTCCGTCGTTATTGACGAGGTATTCGAATATGACCTTGATTCGACTCCGGAAGAACTTGACCGTTATTGTCAGAAAGCTGATTTTGTATTCAACCTCGCCGGAGTCAACCGCCCTGAGAATCCCGAAGACTTCAAGAAAGGCAATTTGGGCTTCGCCTCCACACTGCTTGACACGCTCAAAAAGCACGGCAACCGTTGTCCGGTAATGCTTAGTAGCTCCATTCAGGCAACACTGATAGGTCGCTATGCCGGTCATCCCTATGGGGAGAGCAAAAAAGCCGGAGAAGAACTTTTCTTCGGCTATGCAAAGGAATCCGGAACCAAAGTTTTAGTTTACCGCTTTCCGAATTTATTTGGAAAATGGTGTCGCCCCAATTACAACTCAGCGGTTGCTACTTTCTGCAACAACATTGCCAATGATCTTCCCGTCCAGGTCAACGACCCATCGGTAGAGCTGGAATTGCTCTACATTGATGATCTCGTAGAGGAAATGATTCTCGCCCTACAAGGCAAGGAACATCATTGCGAGTTTGAAGGAGTCGAAGCCGTAGGCAAGGAAAATGGGCGCTATTGCTATGTACCGACCACCTTCCATTCCACACTCGGTGAAATTGTCAATCTTTTGCATAAGTTTGCAGAACTCCCGCAAACGTTGATGATTCCCGAAATTCCTGACAACAGCTTCGCCAAACGCTTGTTTTCGACCTATCTCAGTTATCTGCCGAAAGACAAAGCTGTGTTCAATTTGAAGATGAATGTCGATAACCGCGGTTCGTTCACCGAACTTATCCACACGACCAATTGTGGACAGGTGAGCATCAACATTTCCAAACCCGGAATTACAAAAGGTCAACACTGGCACAACACAAAGTGGGAGCAGTTCATCGTCGTTAAAGGTCACGGCCTTATACAGATGCGCAAGGAAGGCACTGATGCAGTCCTTGAATATGAGGTGAGTGGCGATCGCGTCCAGTCCATCATCATGCTTCCAGGGTATACCCACAACATCATCAATCTCTCCGAGACCGAAGATCTCGTGACTGTAATGTACTGCAACGAAATCTTCAATCCAGATCAACCCGATACTTATTTCGACCCTGTAAAATGAAAACCGATTATAAAGACATTCATTTTGCTGACAACGGCAAGCTCAAATTGCTAATTATCGTCGGTACACGGCCAGAAATTATCCGCCTTGCGGCAACAATCAACAAGTGTCGCAAGTATTTCGACGTGATTCTTGCCCATACCGGACAGAACTACGATTATAACCTCAACGGCGTATTCTTCAAGGACCTCAAACTTACCGACCCGGAGGTATACATGGACACCGTAGGCGATGATCTCGGCGCAACTGTCGGAAACATCATCAACTGCTCCTATAAGCTGATGGCCGACATAAAGCCAGATGCACTTCTCATTCTTGGCGATACAAACTCGTGCCTCTCGGCAATCTCGGCCAAACGCCTCCATATCCCAATCTTCCACATGGAAGCCGGCAACCGCTGCAAAGACGAGTGTCTGCCCGAAGAGACCAACCGCCGCATTGTCGACATCATTTCCGATGTGAACCTCTGCTATTCCGAGCACGCACGCCGGTATCTCGCCGATTGCGGACTGCCGAAAGAACGCACATACGTCACCGGATCACCAATGGCGGAAGTCCTGCATCAGAACATCGATGACATTGAAGCCAGCGACATCCATCAGCGGCTCAATCTGGAGAAAGGTAGATATATTTTATTATCTGCTCACCGCGAAGAGAATATCGACATCGAGAAAAATTTTCTGTCACTCTTCAACGCCATAAACGCAATTGCAAAAAAGTATGACATGCCGATTCTCTATAGCTGCCATCCGCGCAGCCGCAAGCGCCTGAAGCAATCCGGATTCAAACTTGATCCCCGCGTGATACAACATGAACCTCTCGGATTTCACGACTACAACTGCCTGCAGATGAATGCTGCCGCAGTTATCTCCGACTCGGGCACACTCCCCGAGGAATCCTCGTTCTTCACATCTGTAGGCCATCCTTTCCCCGCCATCTGCATACGTACCTCCACCGAGCGTCCGGAATCACTCGACAATGCCGGATTCATCCTCGCCGGGATCGACGAAAAATCCCTTCTACAAGCAGTTGAAACCGCTATCGCATTGAATACATCTGGAGATTATGGAAAGCCTGTAGACGTTTACCTTGACGAAGATGTAAGTACAGTAGTCGTTACAATCATTCAGTCCTATGTGTCTGTCGTTAATAAGATGGTATGGCGAAAATAAAGGTGATATTAAACGCATTTTGTGGGTTGTATAAATGAACTTAAAAAGTTTCAACACTTCTAGAACAACATCATATTGCAAAATGATCCCTTTGTAGTTATAAGAATGAATAAGCCGGTCAACGAAGTTATGGTTGCATCCTTCGGTTGCAGCTATCCTTTCGCGACCTAGCCCGGATTCGGACATTTTGGCTTTAAGGGCACGACAGCGTTTGAGAATTATGCCGGAGGAAGTAGTTTTGCTTTCCTTTTTGATATGGACATACGCCTCCTTGCTATATTTGACGGTGGGCAATGTTGCGTAGATAATTAAATGTTGCGTAGATAATTAAATGTTGCGTAGATAATTATATGTGTATAGTTATTATCTATCAACGGCGTGCGCCGTATTTTATTGGATATGGAGGCGTCTCCCATTTTGCACATTTTATCTACAATAAATTGGTTTTACTCATTTCTGCCGGTACATTCCTTTTCAGTGCGGTACCTGCATGGATGAACTACAAACCAAGATGTGAGATTTCAAGAGCTGTTGAGGATCATTTCAATAAACAAATTAACACTTTATTAGGAAAACATCTTCAAGAGTTACAACTGGAGTTGGAGATAAAGGCCGATGATTTTGAAAAGAGGATTGCTACGGCTGACAGATTGATAACGGAATTGTCTGGACGCCTCTCAAAACTCCAGAATAAATATCATTAGCAGGATATTGGCAAGGAGCTAAAAATGAAGCGGCAGAATTTGTAATTGCGAAAGTAACAGAGCTGTTAGGATATATACAGAATTGGTCGGATAAATCGCAATAGCATTTTATATATTTAGATTAGGACAATATCGATGGCTAATGCTAGATTAAAACTACACCTAAGAAATCCATAGAGAATGAAAATCATATTATTATCCGGAGGTTCGGGTAAACGGCTGTGGCCCCTATCGAATGATGCCCGCTCTAAACAATTCCTCCGTTTGCTGACCGCACCTGACGGGTCGAAGGAGTCCATGATACAGCGTGTCGTACGTCAGATAAAGACAGCCGGTCTCACCGATGATATTGTAATTGCGACAGGGTCGAACCAGAAGGATTCTATAGAAAACCAGCTCGGCACATCGATAGATGTTGTCGCTGAACCATGCAGACGAGACACTTTCCCTGCCATAATGCTGGCCTGTTACTATCTGGCAGACAAAGGTACTTCGATGGACGAACCAGTCATAGTCATGCCATGTGATTCTTATACCGGTGACGGATATTTCGAGGCGATCGCAAAGATGGCCGAGGCAGTCAGTACAAGAACAGCCGAGATTGTACTTATGGGAATAGAGCCGACATACCCCTCTGCAAAATACGGTTATATAGTGCCGGATACGAGGATGGATTGCAAAGCGACAGTCTTTCCGGTCATACGGTTTACAGAAAAGCCCGATGTAGCGACAGCTGAAAAGCTGATAGCCGGGCGTGCGTTATGGAATGGTGGCGTATTTGCGTTTCGCCTCGGATACCTCATATCCATATCGAAGCTCACTATGCCACATTCCAATTTTACCTCCCTGCGGAAAGAGTATGGAAATCTGCCGAAAATAAGTTTCGACTATGCCGTGGTAGAGAAAGCCTCCTCGGTAGCTGTCGTGCCGTATTCCGGCGAGTGGAAAGACCTTGGCACATGGAACACCCTCACCGATGAACTTGACAGCCACGCCTACGGCAATGTCCATGCGGAGGGGACCGACGGCACATACGTCATCAATGAATTGGAAATTCCTGTCGTCTGCATCGGCACGAAAGACCTTGTTGTCGCCGCTTCCCCTGACGGCATACTCGTCTCTGAATGCAAACTGAGCGAGAATCTCAAGCACATAGTGGACGGCATAGGCAGACGTCCGATGTATGAGGAAAGGCGTTGGGGCGAATACAAGGTTATTGATTACGTGGAGCTTCCAGATGGCTTTTGTGCACTGACCAAACAGCTCACGCTTCGTCCCGGCTGTTCCTTCAGCTACCAAAAGCATAACTGCCGTGAGGAGATCTGGATATTTATCAATGGCGAAGGTGAGGTTGTTCTTGACGGTGAAAGAAGGATGGTAAGCCGCGGGGATGTCATCCGTATTTCCAAAGGCATTCTTCATGCACTCCGGGCAATCACCCCCCTGACATTCATCGAGGTGCAGCAAGGTTCGAATCTTGTGGAGGAGGATATCGAGCGGTTTGATTGGAGTTGGGAATAAGAAAACGATAGTTTTGTAATAAAAGCACCCTTTTTGATATTGTATACTGCATACTACTTAAAATAGAATATACAATGAATGGGAATAATGATTTTTTTCATAGCTTGATCAGACGTAAAGGCATTGTTTGACAGCCTACAAGAAATGTTGGAAAGAGTTAAAATTGGCCAATTGATAACGCAGAGACATTTCACTTCTTCTACTTCAAGAAGTAGGTATTTCAATGACAATCCAACGGAAATGAACAGACTCCTTGGCAAAAACACAGATAATGAATAATTCAAATATAAAGATAGATGTGAAGCTGAAAAAATTTTTATGGGGAGAAGCATGAACATATGCTCACACTTCCTGGAGGTAAGGCGTATCATGATAAGGGAATGGCGTTGGAATTATTGTAGTAAATCGTAGGTTTGACAAACCTTGAGAAAAATGTGAAGAATGAAATTATTGATTTGATTAAGCCTCGATATATTCGATCTGGTGCTGATGTTAGGTTGTTACATCAGCTTAATCGGACACAATACGACTAAGGGGCATATCTAAAAAAAAACTTATTATTGAAATAGTAGTGGTGGGATAAAAATCTAACCACTGTTATCATTTCCTATTTTACGTAGGCTCGAATAAAGACCGATTGTGAAAACGGCTATTCAATTACCGAGGTTTCGACCTGATCAGAATCTCAGCTTTAGAACGTGTTACTTTGCGACTGCTTGTTACAGCAGAACTTGTCAACCAATTCAAATCAAAATGTCAAAGGACTCTCTTTATTTGATGATTTCTAAACTGACGTAACGCGATCTTATCGCACATGGAGTAAAAACATACTTATTGTCACTCTCAATCCTTCAGAAAACAATTTGGAACAGATATTATTTTTATCAGTAGCAGGTAATTGAAGAGGGGATGAAAAAAAACAGATTCATGTGCGTTCAATGAATCTGTTTTTTGCATTGTAATCTCTATTCTGTCTTTTTTATCTGTTGTACTAATTTTTTGTGCTGCTCATATAGTTCGGGAAATTGCCGTCTGATGAACTGGCCAAAGGAACAGTCGTTGAACCCGAACCGTCTTGCCAGCGATTTTATACTCTCGGTGGTCGTGGCGTAGATGTGCATGGCTTCCTTGTATTTCTCCATGCTGTGCGAAGCTATCGTTCCTCCGTTCTCTGTCTTTTTCATTCCCAGACTCGCGTGCAGTTCCGGCTCGTGCTCTTTCAGGTATTGGCGCAAGCATTCGGGATGCAGCCCGAATTCTGCGGCGACAGTAGCCGTGGTAAAGGCGCCTTTTTTCAGCTTGGCGATGGCATCTGCGTATTTGGCGGCGGTGGCTGGGTCGTATCTGCGTACCGAAGACCAGTCCACAGGCTTACCCTCTTCGTAAGGAATGCCTTTCCGCTGGCAGATCAGCTCCTTGTGCCAGGTTTGCATGTATTCGTAGAAACCTCTTAGCGACACGCCGGTCAGCCTGGCTATTTTCCGGACAGACATCGGGGTGGTATGATAGAGATGGAGGGCTCCGGCATACAGTTCCACCGTCTCGGGCTTCGGGGCATGAAGGGTACCTCGTCCAGTTATTTCTCCTTTGCGTTGCTGTCTCACAGCCTCCTTGCGTACCTTAATGCGGTTATCGACCAGCTCCTTGTGGTAGAATATCAGGTGTTGCTCCAATCCTGAGTAGGACACATTACACCTCTCGGCTGCATCTTGCACGGTGATGTAACGATCGGCTTGAAGCAGTTCCACAGCTTTGGCATATTGTTCCTTGCACCACGGACGTGTGCCACGTGCCAGACCGTCATCGAGTCCCATAAGCTGCCGCGCCCTTTCGCGGAACTCCAGCACTTCGGGATAGTGCATGTGCAACTGCCGCCCGAGGTTCGTGCCGTTCAATCCGAACTCACGGGCTATTTGCGAGATGTTGTATTCTATGTAGTCCATGCTGTCGCAAGCTGCTATAGCCTCCATGTACTTGGCATGGGTTTCGGGACGCTGCCCCCGCCGCTGGCTTATCTTGATATTGTCGGCTTCCTCCCTGTTGCATTCGATGCCGTTGCGCCGCAACATGAGATGGCGGTGGTAGATGCCGATATAACGGGAAAATCCGCAGATAGAAATTCTGCATTTCCGACAAATCTCAACGTAAGTAAGGTCAGTGGCGGCGTACAACTCTAACGCCGCGCGGTATTTGACTTCCGTTTCTGGCTTGCAGCCTCTTGTTCGGTTACATTTGGTCTCTTCCATCGCGTGATACATTATACCGGTTGTCGGGGTTATTCTTTAACCGGACGTACCGAGCATGCATCCGTAGCAAAGAATGCCTCCCAAATGTTCACGCCTATATACCCGGAGCCAGAACTCAAATACGCCTTTAAGAAATTGGAATAATTATTTTGTTGGTATTCAGTGCCATTCTTAAAGTTCTGTGCTTCCCATACATACAAATGATCTCCTACGTAATAAACTTCGCCTGCATCGTAGTCACGGTAGCCTGACAGAGGAAATGTAACAGATATCAACTTCCGTTTACCATCGACATAGAATTCCATATTGCCATTTTTGTATTCAGCAAGCATATTGCCCGGAGATGCGTTATATCCATGCGAAGCGATATCTTCGGTAGCCCAATCGTTTGTTGTAAATGCCGTGAAAGCCGATAAGGGAGCCACCTTATATCCTGGAGGACAAGGGTCATAGATAGTTTTTCTGTCATCCAGCCAAAGGTTTGAGTATATCTCATCGTCGATGTCCCCCGGTTTGTTATTTACAAGCGCTCCATTTACAATATCGCCGATATAGAAACCTTTACGACGAGGATTATTCAACTTATGAGGATTCTGTATCATTCTCCCAAGCGAAGCCTTCGATGTCGGCCTGTCATTAGGATTGATACCTCCAGGGTTGTCTGTGATTTTCACCTCGCCATTTACAGTGCTTACATTGAAGAGCAACGGATTAAGAAAATCAGGCTGGGTCGTTCTCTGCACCAATGATGTGCCGTCGGTACACCACCATGTTTTATTTGCCCAACTGGCATTTGTCCCGACCAACGGGTCTTTGCGTCCCCACTGGTAGAAAGCATTATTGCCTCTAGGAAGTGCTATATGAGGTTCCTGAAGTATTGTCACAGTCTGTTCCGAACCGTAATTGGGTGTGCCGTCGTCATTCCGGGACAATATCTGTCTGAATCTGACCTGACATTTGTGGCGATCATAGTATCTGATTGTTTCATTTGGATTGGAGCACCACCCTAAATTGACTGGCATCACGTCATATCTGGTATTAAACCAATAGTTTTTGATAGTCCATATGCGGTCGGTGAGTTCCTTGCTTGTTACCCAAATATGCCAGCTCCACACTATGACGCCATCTTTTTTTATTGCAAGTACGGCATTCCCCTGGGCTATATCGTCGCCGATGGAGAACGAGAGTCCTCCCTTTTGGCCGTAGGCTTCAGCATTATACTGAACGCTACTGATTAGGTTTTGTGAATCCTGCCAGACAATAGTGGCAGAGATACCGGTGCGTCCGACATCATCCAAAATGTAAGGACTCTGTATAGCGGTATTATTATAGTTCTTAAATGTCGGCAGTATTCTGTCGTCTTCTGAAAACCCGGTATAGGAAGACTGGACTATATTACCTTTGCTGTCAATAGCGTTGCCGTAGACAAGAGGAAGTGTATAGGTGCCTTTGGCGTCAACGATATAGCAATTTGCTGTGCCGTTAGAAGCCAAATCGGTAGTGCCCGTGTTGGTCCTGTTTTGAAGGAGAGAATTAATTTTTACCTCTTTATAAGGGTTTTTATAATTGATCTTTAGTATTTTCAGCCCCTGAGCTTTTTCTTTAGGATATTGCGCGGTAACGTCTTCCAGATCTCCCGACAGCCATGCGGGTATTTTATTGGAAAATTCTCCTTTCGGGAAATCTTCGTTTACTGAATCTTTGTATTCAATGGTGTAGTCGAGCAATTCACGTTTACCCCAGCCGTCTTCTGTATTATACCGGTAGCTTGAGACTGTGATAGTATTATTGTCATAGAAGTTGTTTCCCTGGTTGTCAGTTATATTGTCGGGTAAGAAATATTTACCCTGATAATTGACATCATATGGCTGTGAGACACCGAATTTCGTAACATAGTCGATGCGCCAGTCTGGTTCGTCGGCAAAACCCTTGAAGTGCAATGTCAGCTTGTAGTGGCAGTTGCGCTTTGCGTTATAATCGGTAGAAACATTCTGTCCCAGCATGAAGCGATAGGTAATATCGCTGACGCCTGGTCTTTGGGGATTTGTAGATTCGTAGTATGCATCAACCTCTATGTAAGTGCCGAACTCTTTGCCTTTAATATATGGTTTATCTTGAAGTCCGTCCTTGTCTTCATCTGCTACAGCCGATTTATCAGGCCCCTCTCCTTGCAAATTTTCGTAAAAGAAGAGCGAATTAGGGTTGGTTTCGGAATGTGCGTCCGCAGCCATAACCCAAGACGTGGTGCCATCCTCGCTTAGTTTTTGTTCTTTCGGATAATAAGGTTGAGTCTTTGTAATCAACGCGGGATAGTTAATATCGAAATTCCCATATTCACTGTATACTACCTCTTCTCCTTTCGGAATGAGCCCCTTATTGCTTGTTACGGTATTTTCTGTACCGAGTTTGCATGTTGCGGGGATATTCTTTATGCGCACGGCCTTAAAATAAATCGAAACGCCTTCCGCCAACTCCGAACCATCGAATGCTACAGTCACTTTGGAAGCCGCACGGCGTAGCCAGGCATGTAGCGAAGTATTATTTTTGTTCAAAATGAGTGGTTCGTCGTATATAGGCATCGTTGTAATTCTGGTCATCAGACAGCCTATCATCTGGCCATTGTCGGTTACGTTGTTTGAATTCCATAAAAGAGGGATATTATTAAGTCCCTCCACCGTCTTGATAGCTTCCGAATATTCTGGGCTTGTAAGCAGGTCGGGGATATTCGCTACGGCATACATGTAATATTTGCCATAGTCGATTTTGTTCGGCAACTTGAAAGTTGCATGTTTGGTACTTGTTTCGCCGCTGTGTCCGTTCTCTGCATCCGAATTATCGCGTATTTCGTCAGATACAGAATAATCTTCGATATTCCACTTGTTTATCAAACTTTTTGTATTGAAGTCATACAACAATACATGCAGACTGTTGATTTCCTTCAGAGCATCTCCGGCCGAGCGGGAACGGCTGAGAGACGAGGACATGGGCTTGAAGTCCAGCACGACGGATATATTTGCATTACCTTCGCCAACAGTTTCTTCTTTCATAAAATCATCCTGACAGCCGGTAACTGCAAAGATGGCTAAAGAAACAATAATATATTTTAGAAAACTCTTCATATATATTATATCTTGTTTATTCTTCTTCAATCGCCACACCGAAAGACGGATCAAGGATAACCTCGCTGTAAGGAATTACATCCACTTCGATTTCCAGGGTCTTATAAAGTGTTATGTTTACTAGGACATGGGTGTTACGGAAAAGAGCTTTCAGGTGTGGCAGAGTACTTACGAAAGTCTCGTCACGACCGTCTATTTTGATTGTCAGCTGATATTCCTGCTCTCCGTCTGTTGCACCCGCTTTAATGTTCTTGCTTTCGGGTAAGTAGAAAAAAGGAATATTCTGCGCTACACCCGGTTTTGAATTACTCGGATTGTTTATATCTACTTTCGGTTTCCCAATGGTAACTGTCCCGTGTGTGTAGGTGACAGTCATATTTGCCGATTCGGGCAGGCGATAGTCCTTTAGCCATCCGACGGCTTCGGTCGTTTCGTAGCTATCGTTTTCGGATGATGCGTCCGAAACATCCTTGAGCCATTCTATCCATGTTTTGCCGTTGAGCAAATCCCGGTTTTGCTGGCTGTCATCGACGTGCGCCATGAGGTAGTTTTTATCGGCATGGCTGGCTATGGAGAAATTCTCAACGCGCACGTCCTCTCCACGCCAGTTTAGGAAATTGACGGTGAATTTTGTGGCGACGCGCACGACGTAGAAAGTTTTCTCTATGGTGCCTTGGCCGGGCATTTCTACCACGTAGAAGGATGACATCGGAATGTTTTTTCCACCTGTGTAGTCTGGCGCGAAATACAGGCTGTTTACTGCTGATTCGAAGCCCGATGAGCCTTCCCGGTAACTGTCTAAGAACGAAGACAGGGAGCCGCCTACGCTTCCGTTGCCTTCCACGGCGTCCACGCTTTCTTCATTGGCGAAAAGGAATACTTTTTTATTTTCGTCGGACGCGACTTTCAGCAGGATGGAGTGCTGTGCCATCGGACCGTCCAGGGCATAGAACTTGTTGTGCTCCACGGTTCCGTCAGAATGCAGAATTATGATGCGGACGCTGTGCATCTTCTCGTTGTCCGGCAACTCCGCGGTTTCCGCTCTGGAGCCTTCGAGTGTGGCGATATTAATTAACAGAGTGGTCTCTGCGGTCTCCGTAACGTCTGGCGGAAAGGATTCTTCCTGACTGCCGCACGCCACCATAAACGGCAGTGTGAATGCCGTCAGGCAGGCCACAATGCTATGGATAATGCTCGGTTTCATCAGTTTAACCCTTCTTCTTGATTATTCAATGTCAACGTTGCTCAACACGATGCGCCACGAAAGAATCTGGATAACGCTGCTTACCCACCTGTGATTCTCATCGAGAAAGAGAGTCATCACGCATTCGTCCATACGGTCGAGGAATTCCCGTTCGTCCATCGGATAGCGGTATTCTTTCTCATAGTACTCTTTTCCCATCAGAGCGTAGTCTATCACCGGAATCCGGGCCACGTTCTTGCCGTTACGGGTATTGATGGTGAGCATCATTTTTTCGTTATGTGTTTCTATCAGACGTCCTACGGTAAAGTCGGCAACGAGTCCTTTCACGGTGCTTATGCCGCGGGAATCGTCCTTGCCGATACCGGCATCTACGCTCTGGATGTCCCAAGGACGATAGTTGATGTTCTCGTCGGTCATAAGTTCGTTATCGTGTGCCATCAGGCCGTTCTCGTCATCGATACGGAAGGTGAAATCCGACTTGTTCACATCCTCTCCCGAAAGGTGCTGCAGGATGACACGGACGTGGTTGGTGTCCTTTGTCAGCGGCATGGTGTATTCGTATTCGCCGCCGTCATCATTCACCGGCAGCGACACATCCAGAGTGCCGTGGAAAAGACGATAAAGGCGTTCGTCGCTGTATGCGCCGTCGGCCTTGTCGCGCTTGCGGTTAAGCGAGCACTGGATTTCTTCCATTCTCGATTCTCCTTCGCGTACTTGCGGAACGGAAAACGACTCGCCATGCTCGCTTTCGTCGTTACGCAGCCCGCACCATGCGCGAAGCTGATAGTCGCCGGCAGGAAGATCAAGCAGCATCGAATAGTTTTCAGCATGCGCCGGATCTATCTGTTCTTCATGCTGCCAAACCAGCATGCCGGATTGGTCGAAGGCATAAAGGTGGACCGACGAGACTTCGTTTGCAAAGGCATCCGCCCATTTCAGGTTCCGGTCATAGCGGAATTTGAGGCGGTAGGTCACAGAACAGTCTCCTTCGTAGTCATAAATCATACTGTCGCATGATACAAAAGCGACCAACGGCAGCATCACCATCGCCGTCATCAGTACACGCAATGCCCTTCCTGTTATATATGTTGTTATATTCATGCCGTTAATATCCCTATATCTGTTTCATATATGTCGGTTGCGGTTTTTATGCCGCAATGAATTTTCAAGTCAGGAGGGAGCACCCGTATTAAGGGACTCCAAGGTTACGCACCTCTCTTTGCACCGGTGCGTTAGTGCGAATTTGAAAGGGAAGGACGGGGAGAGGGGCCTTTTGGGGGGCTCTCCCCGTCCGATGGTTTATTTGGTTGTTCAAAAGTCGTTATGACGGCGCGCTGCAGCGACGCCATAACGGTCATACGATTAAGGCCAGTTGATGTCTATATCGCTATTGACTACGCGCCAGGAGAGGATGTTGATGCGGGCGGCGATGAATGTGTCATCGGTATCCTCAGGCTTTTCGGGATAGATGATTTCATCAGGATTATACACCGGTGTGCCGAGACCTGCCAGAGTTTTAATATCGGCGTCATAAATGTGGTTGCGCACAACACCTATCTTGTCGCCGAAGTGGTTGATGTCAAAGTAGTAATAGGTACAACCGTCTTTCCATATTTTTGCAGAACCGAGAGCCTTCAACTGTTTATTGGCGGCTTCGGCGGTAATGGCTGTAGCATTTTCGGCGTTCGAGGCATACCATTTACCATCTTCATCGGTGGCCAGCTGCACGTACGATTTGTAGCGGCCCGGTTTGGAAATGTTCGGCTTGCCGTCAGCAGTACTTGTTTCGCCGGCTTCGGTAGCTGTTTTTATAGTCAGGTCTGACGGAGCAATCTTGACGAATTTTGTTCCACCACCTTCAACAGTTTCCTTTTTGTAAAGGCCGCAGTTATTTGCAAAGAGTTCTATCAGTCCGGCGATAGTTGTTCTTGTAGAACCATATTCGGCAAATTCGATAGCTTCGCCGTTTTCGTCAACAAGCTGTGCGGAGATAATGACTTTTGTTGGAGTAGAGGCATTATCGCCATTCGATGTTGCAGGATTTGCAGCGTAGGGCGACGCGTTCTCGTTTACATAAACCCATTGTGTTTTGTCGAATGCCGTCCTGGCCTGTGCCTGGAATTTATTGTCGGATTCTGGATCGGCATCAGCATCAGGGACAAATGCGCCATACTCATAACTCAGATTGTTTGCATTGATTGCCCAGAAGCAGCGGCAGTATTCTGCCCAGTTCCACGGAGTAGAACCGGTACCGAATAAATTGGTGGGCCAGGAAGGGTTAATTTCTTTTACAAGACGTGATTTGTTTGATACAGCTGTAGTGTTCCAGCCCAGGAACTTGACAAAGATTTCTTTCTTAACACCATTTTCTGTCACTTCCTGCTTCTTTTCGTCAGTCGAAGTCTTAAAAATGTTGGTTCCAGCGGCAATAGGCGTAAGAGAGCTGTTGAGACGCACTTTGGCTACAGCACGCTCAACGTATATTTCCACGGGGTCTGCCAAAGCCTCACCCGAGGTCTTCTTGATTTTATCTTTTACGCTGACAGCCATTTGCGTGCCGTTATTCGCATAAGTTGAGTTGCTCATCAAGAATTTACCGCTGGTGGTGTTTGCCTTAGCGTCGTGTGTTACAGTGGCAAGAGTTCCAAGTGTGCGTTCGGCCACCGGTGGTTCCTGCATGGGATTGATAATGGCAACAATCTGAGACGGTGCTTCGTCACCCTTGGGAGACTCGATAATCAACTGGGCTGTAAGGATTTTTTCCACGTTAGGCATGTTGTTATCCTCTTCTTCGGTGACATTTGTCCACTCCAGATAGTTGACCATTTCGTTACCGGCTTTTTTTACAAATGCAGCATCACCTTCTGCATCGAAGAAGTAGAAACGCACTTTCGTCACTTTGTTCTCCGCATCGAGGCCTTCTTCGTATGTGGAATTTTTGTCAGGGTCGCCGGTTACCTGATCCCCTCCGGCGCGGGATCCCGATGTCGGGTTGGTTACAAGGTTCACAGTCAGGAACTGAGGCTCGCCTAATTCTTCCTCGTTGCCGCCGGGAGTGACTTCCTCCTCGCTGGAACAGCCAACGAATGCCAGACCGGCAATCATTGTGGCGAATAAAGTTCTAATTTTCATGTTGTTAAGAATTTAATTCGTAATTTGGTTTATTATTTCTTACGTCTTTCGTTCAATTCATTCAGAGTTTTGGCTGCCAGTTCAAGGCCCATGTCTTTCGCTTTTCCGAGGTAGTTTAGAGCCGTATCGTAATCTTTCATTCGGATGGCAAGGGCTCCCCGGGCATACATTGCCTCCGGGCTGTCGCCGGCCTTCTCCAGATATCGTTGCGCCCGTGTGAATTCGTCGCGCCGGATGGCAGCGTTGGCCGCATTGAGATTTGCAACGGTATCGTTAGGGAAGATTCGCACGGCGGTTTCGAACACGTCGGTAAACTCGGGTGTGCCTGGCTGGCATTCCTGAGCCACAAGGTAAAACTCGTTCTGGCTCAACTTCTGCGGACGCTCGGCCATTACTCGCTTAATTTCTTCGATATCATTGAAAATGCGGATGTTGTATTCAATGCGGTAGTCGGTGCGTCGCAGGTATGGATAGCAGTGTTGGAGCAGGAAACGGTATTCCTGGGGGAAGGTGCGTTTGATTTTTGCCTCCTTGGCGTCGGGATCCATGTCGCTGTCTATCATAGCCAGTATTTCCTCTCGGTGATCGATGTTCGATTGTTCGACGTACCGGCGCAGTCCTTCCCAGTTTTCGGGTTCGTAATCGGTGTCGATGATGCCCTCGGCAAAGTGGAAAAGCTGGCCGATATGCTTTTTGACAGCTGCGGTACGCCCGATGGCGAGATCCGTATTATGACTGTAGGGGCTTTCGGGCGAAGCGTAGCCTTTCAGCCAGACAGATGTTATGGTAATGTCTTTGTCGGTTCGCACGGAGTCGATTGTTCCGGCAATCTTGCCCAGTTCGGCGGTGTTGTTGTGATAGTCGGGATATATCACTGTCTGGTCTACTGGAAAGTCGATGTATGCGGAACCGGAAAGATAACGGGTCTTTTCGATTTCGGCCTTGGGCTGTACGAAGAGTAGCTCCGGGAAGAAAGCTTCGTGGTGGCGTCCCAGAATTCCATAGTATTCTGCCAGCATGTCATGGCAGCATCCCCAGTCGCTGCGGTGGAATTTGAGTGTGGCTCCATCCATCCAGTCGGTGTATTCGATGAGATTGCTGTAGGCGATACTGTCCGGTTTGTCTTTGACACGATATACTCTCTCGTCCTCACCTGATATATTGCCTTTTCCATTCCTGATGTAATAATAATACCGCCTGCGCCCGTATATGCCCACTGAAGGCAGGTCAAGAGAATCTGTGCCGTTGACGAGTCGCGGCGTAAGGAGCACTGCACGGTTGGATGACACGCAGAGATCTCTCAAATCCACATCCATCTCGACGTTTAGATATTTCCCTTCACGCTCCATGGAGAAATTTTCGATGGACACACCAGGGATGATGCTCTTCGCATCCTGCGCGCCGGCCGAAGGCATGCAGGCGATGCACGCGAGGGCTGCCAACATTATATATATCGTTCTTTTCATGTGAGTTGCTGTTTAGAATAGATAAGCCAGATTGATAGCCGCCTTGGTAGGCCCGACATAATGGTGAGGCTTGTTTGATTCAACCTTCTTGCCACATCCGGCACAGCGGAAGCGGTCATAACGGGTATAGGAATAGCCGAAGCCGATTTCAGCCTCCAGATTCCAGTGCCGTCCGAGGAGCCACGCATAACCGTATGATATGCCCGTGCCTACGAACCAGCCCTGATAGCGTGTGTCCTTAAGCTTGCGGGCATCGGTGCCGAACAGGTTGTATTTGCCGTCGAAGCCGCCGATGTTGTACTGTCCGCCATGCAGGTACAATCCAAAAAAACTCGCACCGAAGCGGTCGCACAACCAGTAGCGGACTCCCGGCTGCACCGCCCAATGCTTCCACCGCCTCTCGTGCGACAAATCCCAGGCGTTGAACTGCCCGATAACATCCAGCGTCCACTTGGGAGCCAACCCTACTTCAACGCCGATATTCGGGTTCAATACCACATCGGAGAGCAGGTTGGACTTTACCGCCACATTCTGCGCTCTGGCGATATGCGATGCTCCGACAATGACGATTGCAAGAAGTAAAATGATCAGTTTCTTCATTCTTTGGACTATATTTAGATCTTCGCGTTTAGCAACTTTGCTATTTCTCTTGTTAAGAGAATTAGTCGGGAGTTAATTATCTGATAATTAACATGAACGGAATAGATTACAGAATGCCGGAAGCTATTTCGCGCATAACATTTGTTATATCATCTCTTATAGATATTCCCGGATTTTCGTCGATTTTGGGTCGTTTCTGTAAAAAAAAGTCCTGTTTCTGTCGATTTCTCAAATAAAATGAGCATCTTTGCGCCTACTATAATTCTCTTAACAAGAGAATTAAGAATTTGCAGAACAAATCGTCGTCATGTGTCTGCCCAAAAAAGGTTGACTGTTATTGTTGTTATGTCCGGTTTAGTTGACGCATGTCGTGGAGGCTGTGTTCTTTGCCCCGACAGGGGCTGACCGGAGGGCGTAGCCCGAAGGGAAAACCCTGTCGGGGCAAAGGTAAACATTTTTGGTCATATCACAACGTTTCCAGGGCCGGGGTCTGGGCTTCGATCGCCAAGTCACGGTATGACATCCACTTTTTAGGTATCTCACCGATGCGGCATAATGCCTGTGCAGGGGGCATGTTATCGAGGCTCATGTGTGGCCGCCGCGTGTTGTAGTATTCGATTTTCGGAGGAAGTTCGCGCATGACATCACTTATGCTTCCGAATACAAGTCCGTGCAGCAGCTCGTTCTTGATTGTTGAGTTTATTCTCTCGGCCTGCGGGTTGTCCCTTGGGTTGCCGGTCTCTGTCATGCTGATCAGAATGTGATTTTCATTCAGCACTTTAACGTAGTCCTCGCTTGCATACTGCACACTGCGGTCGCTGTGATGTATCAGGCCTGTGAGGCTCAGGCCGAGTCTGTGGCTGGTCTCCAGGGCAAGATTGAGGGCGACAAGGCTGTGGACGGTCTCGAGGGTACGCCCCACGTAATAGCCCATAATATAACGTGAGTACGCGTCCATGACTGTACTGAGGTAACAGAACCGGGTCGAGCCATCAGCATTATGCAGACGGATGTAGGTGATGTCCACCACCCATATCTGACAGGGTCTGACTGGAATGACGGAATACACGAGATTGGGATACAGCGGCAGTCCGTGGGCTGAGTCCGTAGTACGGATCCGGCGTCGTGTTATCCTGAGAAGCAATCCGTTGGCTGCAAGTATCTCCTCGAATGTACGACGGCTGGCACTGCCGTGCTCCCCCCTGTAGACCAGCCACAGCTTGCGATAGCCTATCCGCGGATCCACGCTGCGCTCGGCCCGGCAGAATTCCGTTATCTCCGCCACCATGGGCTTATACCGTTCCCTCACTTTGTACAAGGACTTGTAATACGCCTGCTTACTGACGCCAAATAGTCGGCACAGCCCTGATATGGTGTATCTTATCGGGTCTTTGCCGTGCAGGACCGTCACTATTTGGCTCCAGATTTTTTTCTTATACTGATTCCGTAGGTAACTTCCGCCAGACGTACCATTTCCTCATAAGCCTCGGCTCGTATCTCAGCTTCCGTCAGACGGCCTCTGAGATCGGCGATCTCACGGTCCTTGTCTGTGAGGGCTTTGTCGGCACCCTGCGCTTTGTCTCTTTTAATTTTCATCGACGCCAGTCCGTTTATCACATTCATCAGATAGGTTCTGTTGGAGAACTGTCGGCTAAAGTTACTGATTTTTTCCTCGACTTCTTCACGGCTGAGTGAAAAAATCGTCGCTATCGATGCAGGACTCATCCCTCGCTTGAAGTGAAGGAGGAGGATATCCCTTGTCATACGCTCGGTCGGAACCGATACTTCATTCCGCCACAAAGGGCGTTCATCGTTTGATTGTAATTCCATTTTTTGACTCTTTTAGGAGTCAACTTTTTCCGGGCTAAGACACTCCAATCACGGTTTTCTGGAGAAGGACCGCACACTCTGTTCCAGCGATTCAAAAAGGTGTTCAAGAAAGCGACCGAAGATGAAATCTTCCAGCGAAACCCATGCGAGGGAGTGGTTATCAGGATCGACAGTGAGCAGCTCAAGAAAGACATTCTCTCGATGGACGAGATCAAGCAGCTTGCATTGACGCATTACCCAAACGAGAATCCCGATATACGCCGGGCGTTCCTCTTCTGCCTCTTTGCCGGGTTGCGGTTCTGCGATGTCAAAGACTTGACTTTCGCGCAGGTCGATTTCTCAAACCGACTCCTTCGCTTCAATCAGGCGAAGACTGCCGGACACAGCTCGGCAAGTTGGGTCAACATGCCGTTGAGCGATACTCATCTCAATCTCATGGGTGAGCCGAAGAACGGCGACAAGAACCAGCTCATCTTTCCCTTACCTTCACACACCATGTGCCTGAAGGCATTGCGACACTAGACTGCCCGTGCCGGAATCGAGAAACATATCACCTGGCACTGCGCGCGCCACTCATTCGCAGTCAACTTGCTCAACAACGGAGCCAATATCAAAACCGTCGCCTCTCTACTCGGTCATGCCGGACTCAAACACACCGAGAAATACACCCGTGCCGTCGATTCTCTCAAACGCGAAGCTATCGACTCTCTGCCTGATATTTCCTTCTGATATATATATATGCAAAACTGTATGCACATAGCTGTAAATCAAAATAAAAGTGCTAACTTTGTGTTATGAACGACTTGACAGTATCAAATATCGAACGGCAGAACGTGCTGAACAATCGCTATGCAGTGGATGCCCTTCAAGAGAACCTTGGATTTACCGGGATGCTTTTTGAGGGCGAATACCGTTTCACCAAGAAAATGGTAGCTGATTTCTATGAGGTTGAGGAACGCACCATCGAGCGTCTTTTGGAAGAGCATGGAGACGAACTGAAATACAACGGCTACATTTTAAGTAAAGGTAAGCAGTTGAAAGAATTTAAGTTGCAATTTGCTCCCGTCATCAATGTCGGGAGCAAAACCACTCAACTTGGCTTATTCAATTTCCGTGCAGTACTCAATGTCGGTATGCTGCTGACTGAAAGTGAGAAGGCAAAGCAGGTCCGTGCTCGCATCCTTGATATTGTCATCTCTACCATCAATAAAAGAGCTGGTGGAGGAACGAAGTTCATCAATACACGCGATATTGACTTCCTACCGGCAGCTATTGAAGAAGACAATTATCGAAAGAACTTTACAAGCGCTGTCGGCAAATGTGTGCAAGGTTATAAAAATTTCAAGTATGCTCAAATAACAGATTTTATCTATCAGGCTATATTCAAGGAAAAAGCCAGAGAATATCGAGCATTATTACGTCTTGATAAGGATGACAATGTTCGTCGCACGCTGTATGCAGAAGTGCTCCGCTGTATTTCTTCTTTTGAAAACGGAGTCGGATATGCTATTCAATCCGAATACAAGGCTAACGGTTGTGAACCTTTGACTTTGGATCGTGTCAAAGAGCTTATCTCGGAGCAGGAGCAATCACCGGCCATGCAACCATTCATTTATGATGCCCGTACTAAAATGGCTTCGCGTGATGTCGCATTTCGAGATGTGTTTCACAACAACATTGCCGGGTATCTACGAGCTGTTACACCGGAAGAATTTGATCGTTTCATTGGAGAAAAAACTATTGACTTCGATGATATCATGAATCTTCCGGAAAACCGTGATGTTCTCAAACGCCTTAAGCAAGCCGATGAGGATGAGTGATGAACTGAAATATATCGACTACGATGGTGCGTTAGAGGTCTATCGTAAGACAGTCGCCGCCAGCGGTGGCGGTCTGCAGGGCGTGAAAGACGAAGGCGGTATACGAAAAGTGCTTGACTTCGTTCAAAATGACCTGTACTATCCAACATTCGTTGAGAAACTAACCTATCTGGTATTCGGCTTATGTACCGGACATTACTTCGAGGATTCCAACAAACGGGTTGCATTGACCGTAGGTGTCTGGATCCTCGTTCATAACGGCTACTATTGGCACGCCTATAGCTTCATGCAATGCATGGAAGCAATCATCTACCATGTCGCCGCCGGTCGCATCGACAAAGACCTACTCCAACGCATAATCACCTGCTTCATGGAAAACGAGGATTATCCTGAAGATCTCAAACTCGAAATCATCCACGCTATCGGCTGCAAGTGATTAGATGTCAATTATAATATAAATAGAAAAACTCTATACAACGTAGATGATACAATCTTTCTAATTAACAATCATTCTGTTTTTTGTGGATTGTGAGTTATTATATGATTTTTATAGTGCGATATAAGGCATTAGCGTTATACAAACATATAAAATGAAGTATATCCAAAAGTGCGATATACAATAATCCTTAGATAATTTAAACACCAATGAACACTCTATATAATTATAACCGAGAAAACTTAATAGAAAGCGATATAACGATGAAAGTTCATCGTCACATTCTTAGTATTGCGTCACCTGACGAAGCTAAATCGATTGATTTAAGAAAAGTTTTTCCGACCTCTGGGTTTCGTGTTATTGCGGATATATATATTGGAAAAGGAATAAAACAATTCGGATGGAGAGGTAGAACAGTTATTGAAATCAAAACATATATTGATTCAAGAGTTCTTACTCAGACTTATAAAGCTTTTCAAAAAATTAATGATGAAATTGACACTTTTATCTTAATTTATCACAAGACTAATTTTTCATCAAATCCCACGTTTGATAAAATAAGTAACAAATTCAAAGTGATAGAATATGATGAATTTATTTATTGGCACCAACAAACTGGTGTTGACGAAAATCATAACAGCATTGACAAGAATGAATTCAAGTCATCTACAGATACCGACTTCGCCTTATCTAATGAGCATATTGATTGGAAAAAGAAAAGATCCGATTTATTAGAGAGTCTACGCCAAGATATAGCCGCTGATAAAGTTTCTTTATTTTTAGGTGCGGGTGTCAGTGCTTCAGCTAATATGCCTGGATGGGAGAAGCTTTTGCAGACACTTTTAACTAAACATTGTAATGACAATTCACCTCAGTATTTGGATTGCGATTTTGCGAATGTACTCAAAAGTTGTGGTGATTCTTATCTGATTGCAGCTAGATATATAAATTCTATTATAGACAAATCCAAACGAGCAGAGATTATACAGCAAGCCCTCTATGCAAATAAACGACCGTCAACATTAATTGATTCCATTTGCAAATTGATAAAAGAAAATGGAATCAATCAAATTATTACCACGAATTACGATCAGCTTATTGAGCAACGTCTTAAGGAATTGAAACTTAAGCCACATTCTGTTACTCATCATGGAATCATACCAAAAGATGTTGATGTAGTTGTATATCATGTTCATGGTAGTGTTAATGACCCTAAAAATCCAATAGTTGACGGCGTTCCCGATGCGCCTGTTTTATCTGAAGAAGATTATCATGCATTATATGCAACTGGTCATCATTGGTCAAATACTGCTATACTGCATGCCTTCCAACATTCTCATTGTATTTTTATTGGATTGTCCATGACAGATCCAAATTTAAGAAGACTCTTGGAGTATGCCTACAATAAAACCGAAGAAACGCCACATTATGTTTTCCTTTGCAGGAGGCCACTTTATCAAGGTTATTATGAATCTGACAAGAGAAATCAAAACCATTTCAAAGTGCAAGAAGATCTAATGGCATCACTTGGCATAAGGGTAATATGGTATGAATTGGATAGTAATTCATCAACCCCCCACCATAAATTGGAAGATATAATCCAAGAATTGAATCATCAAAAGTAAACTCTTTTATCCATCTATATTATCACAGAGAAGTAAAAAATCAGTAAAGACAGAAACGAGCATTTTTTGATAATATTTTATCTTTCAGATTGTTATAATTAAATTAGCTAGGTCTAAATCATCCAGTAGACAGATTCAAAGCGTATCGCCGACAACACCCTTGTCGCCCTCACCCTCATGATTGCCAAAAGTCGCACCGAAGAAAAGGACACCATGGTCAAAGTCATCGTCAACCTTATCAACAAAAACAACTGAAGGTACAATATTTAATCTTATGCTTTTCAAAAATAAAGGTCAAGGCATGCTCATCCTTCATTAATAATTACACATTATTAAAATCAATACCTCCAATATGTGAAATTAAAATAGAGTGGGTCTGGTGTCTTTCCCACTTTTGGGAAATGCGATACCCTTTATTTCTATAAGCAGTTCATCGATTTGCTTTCGCTCGTCTTCTTTTATAGAGGACGAGTAGTCAGTCTCAATAACTTCGTTCGCCATAATCTTTTTTATTAACTCAACATACGAGAATGCTATGGTATGCGTACCATCGTATATGCAGATGGAAATATCACCAGTCTGAGTTTTATCAAATTTTAGAGTCATATGTTTAATTGAAATTTCTAAAATTATATTTTTTTACACGCTTCTTTATAGATGATTTTCCTCCATCCGTTTGTTCTGCTATATAATCAAGCACTTTTTTGTCTCCAATAGCTCCCTCTAAAGAGGCTGAACGGATAGTTATTTTAGTTCCATCATTTTCACATAAGACAATGGTTTGGGCATCCGCCATCATAGGAATTGTAGCATTATGTGAAACCAAAATCACCTGTTTCCTATTTTTAACACGCTTTATAGTGGCAACGAGATCTGAATTAATATATTTGACCGCGAGATTGTCTTCTGGCTGATCAATTATTATTGGTGCATTATCATCCTCATAACCTAATATTAAATCCAAAAGGATTGCCGTCTTCCAGCCTGGACTTAGTGAATTAAAATCGACGCCAAGACTTGTTGTAATTTGATATGATTTTGTATTAGCTTCGGATAAATATGACTGTATTTTACGACCTAATTCATCATAAGTCTCTACACGGGGACGTTCTTTGAAATTTTTCCTAAATAAATTTTCTGGAATTACATCACTCATTCTTTTAAAAGAAAACTTTAGATATTGATTTAAAGTGTCAATGAGTATGTTTTCATCAAACTTAAAATTATTATGAATAGATAATTTATGGCCCATTGATTCAACGACCTTTGTCGAAAAAGAATATCTAGTTTCTGATAGTTGCTTTTTACAATTATAAAAACCATTTATTGCTGAAACATATTGGGCAACCAACTTTAATAGACGTTCCTTATTTTGTAATCTCTCTTGATCTTGACCCTGTGTTTCTCGTAAACTTATGTCGACACTCTTCTTTTTCGCTATTATGCAATTTAAAATTGCATCAGATAGATTGCTCGCTTTATGAGCAGTTTTTAATTCATCCTCGATAGCTTGGAACTCCGTTTCTAAGTTATTTGTCAATGGATTATTCTCAAGAAATGTCTTTATTTCCTGAAGCTTTCTTAAGTGTTCATCATATAGATGGTTTGTATATTCAATGCTTTTAGTCTCTTCTTCTCTGGGAATAAATAAATTATATAAATTCCTTTTTAATTCAGTTTCAATTACCATCATTCCCGGATGAGGTAGGGCATTTAGAGATGTGATACATGATTCAATAGTTGCGACATAATTTAACATATTCGCAACTATTGTGTTCAACGAATTTAAGGCTGAAGTAATCTGTTGATTTATTTCTTTATCTGAAGGGAAAATGTTATGAAGTATTTCTATCTCATTAATAGATTTTTCATTGTTGTCACTTATATTTTCTGCAATAAAATTTTGAGAAATATAGTAAGGAAGCATATTCGAAGGATTCTCAACAGAAATTCGCTGAACACCATATCTGTCGACATATTTCGAGCCAACGAAAGAATGGTTTATAGCATTATATATTGAATCCACAAATAAAGTTTTACCCGAGGAGGAACCTCCAATGACCACATTTAATCCATCAGAAAGTGTTACATCAATATCAATATGCTCATTCTTGAGTACAATATGTCCAATATGATCAGTCCTTACTACAGGTTTTTCCTTTTGTACTACTAATCTAGATGACTCGGACAATGATAATCGAAGTCCGTCAAATGTTGGTTCTGCAAACATCCATGTTGGCACAAACTCATTCGCATCTTTGCTTTTTGTCGCAGGGTATGCACTTGGAGAATAGTTGTCCGAACAAGTAAGTAAATTAATAAACTCAGCAATTCCAAGTTTCTTAAAATATTCATTAGTTTGTTCTAAACCTTCATTGCTTCGGGCGGTAAATCCATCAAACTGATTATAGTATATTGACCTATTTATTGCATTGTCTAAACGTTTTCCCTTGCCTATTGAATAGTTGAAAGCCCCATGTCTTTGAGAGCCATGTGGTAAAAGAATGAAGTCATAGTCATCAAAACTATTGATAATATCCTGTATGTCAGGAATTGATTCCTCCACCCTTGTGGGAAGTTTATCAGGATATAGTTCATTTAATATTTTATTTATGCCATCAATGTTATCGCCTGTAATTTCACAATTAATGAACATGTGACAATGGTAGGCCTTTACATCATCTCTATGCTTGATGTGTAATTCAACCCCCAAAATCATATTAATTCCCAAAGCTAATCCTTTTAGATAGGCATCTTTGTTAATGATGTTGTGGTCCGTAAGAGAAATCATAAAATCAGAATTCCCATTATACTCCTTAATTTTACGGACTAACTCTGCGATATCATATGATGCATTCGGTTTATTGGCATCCTCTGATGTATGTATGTGTAGGTCTAAATATATAGCTTTCATAAGTGCCCTTACTTTAACAGCCCTCATTTAATTGTTTGCTAAATGGCAAAGATTCCATATATTTTTGAATCCATGTCCAATCAATTTTCTCATCCTTTATCGGAAGTTTTATTTGAAGTGTGTCGAGTGTCGTATTCGCTTGTCTTCCATAACTATATCTATAAGCTTCACGTCGGATTAATGTGACAACAAAAATTTTCTGCAAAATTGAGATCTTTTTTTTCGCCGTCAATACTTTAATATGATATGCTGTATAAAAAGGTCTAGGTTGAATAAAGGTCGAGAGTACTGAACCTCCCAAAGCTACAGTTATATCACCGGCTTGGAATGGTTCAACATCTAATACGCGCTCGACATACTCATCCACCCCATTGCTTGATGATGAGCGCGAAACAAAAGCAATGGCATCATTGTCATTCTTATCACATGAAGAAAGATTTATAAGCTCAAAACTATTGCCGTATGAAATATGAAAAATATCCTGAAGAGCAAACCATTTCCATCTATCTGTATTTATAACAACATTAGATGACACAATGCTGCCGGACATCACCCCATTCATCCATATAGCTTTGCTCCTCTTTGGTAGCGTTGGGATTAATGTTGAGATAAAAGATTGTATGTAATCCCAATTAGGATTCCCATTACTATCTATTGGTAAGGGTATTGTTGTTGTCCTTAAATAACGTTTCCATTTTCTTCCATAAGAATATTTGGGGCGTTCCAAATCAAGAAGTGTAATTAAGTACATCGCTATTTCCCTATTTAAGAAAGGAGCGTAACCAGCAACAACATCTGACGTCGAGATAAAAGGTCTGTCCATATAAAGAGTGTAACCTACAGATCCAGCCCCATTACATATAAATAATCACTACTGTCCACTAAAAATGGACGTGGTTAAAAATTAAATAAATTCGGTTCA
>ENA-ORMR01000347-ORMR01000347.1-human-gut-metagenome-genome-assembly--contig:-NODE-347-length-50041-cov-40.478814_pt1 | contig 50041 bp, 49 predicted proteins | sample MGYA00242107_ERZ509003 | MGnify/ENA primary metagenome ERZ509003 (study PRJEB26280, sample SAMEA2338699) | human gut metagenome | biome: human gut; feature: human-associated habitat; material: faeces...
TGAACCGAATTTATTTAATTTTTAACCACGTCCATTTTTAGTGGACAGTAGTGTTATATAGTACTGATTTAGTACAATCAGTATAAAACTAACAGGTGATTTACTGAGAGTTAGAACGGATGTTAGAAAACTTGCGAAACTTTAATAAAAAAACGTCATGGAATATACTCCTGAAAATATAACATCGTTGAAGCCCGGCGAAATATTCGTTTTCGGCAGTAATCTCTCGGGCTCGCACGGCGGCGGTGCGGCGCTTGCCGCCTATCGGAAATTCGGGGCTGTGTGGGGACAGGGCGTGGGGCTGCAGGGGCAGTCGTACGGCATCCCGACAATGCACGGCGGTGTCGCTGAAATCAAACCGTATGTCGATGAATTCATCGCGTTTGCCCAAGCTCATCCCGAGCTTAAATTCTATGTCACACGCATAGGCTGCGGAATCGCCGGTTTTAAAGTGCGGCAGATTGCTCCGCTTTTCCGCAATGCCCTCGGAATATCGAACATAGTTTTGCCCCGTGATTTCGTTGAAGCAATCATGGAACAGGAATAGAAGGAACGTATTATGAAACAGACGCTTAAGAACGACTTACTGACGGTCGAAATAGACTCGTTCGGAGCTGAGCTCCAGAGCATAACTAACAATCTGACCCACTATAACTATCTGTGGCACGGCGACAAAACCTACTGGGGACGCCGCTCGCCGGTGCTTTTCCCGTTGGTAGGCTCGGTGTGGAACGGCCACTACCGACTCGACAGCAAGGAATATGCCCTCGGGCAGCACGGCTTTGCACGCGACCGCGAATTCGAGGTGCTCGAAGACTGTCCCGAGGACGAGGCATGGTTCCGCCTCGAGGCCGATGACAGCACTCTCGCGCTTTATCCCCGCCGTTTCCGCCTCGATATAGGCTACCGCCTGCAGGGCGAGCGCCTGACGGTGATGTGGCGCGTTACCAATCTCGACGAACGGCAGATGCCCTTCCATATCGGAGCCCACCCGGCATTCAACTATCCGGAGTTCAATCCTGCCGACGCTGTGCACGCCTATGTGCTTTTCGACAGGCGCGAACTGGTGACACAGCGTATAGCCGAAAAAGGGTGTGTTGGCGACAAGGAAGTCTCAGTAGAACTCGACAGTGAGCATATGCTGCCTCTTACAGCCACGACATTCGAGCACAACGCCCTCATTTTGGCCGACAGCCAGGTGCGCCGTGTGTCGCTTCTCGACAAGGAGCGCCGCCCCTATCTGTCGCTGTTCTTCAACGCTCCTCTGGTGGGCCTGTGGTCGCCGTCGGCGTCGGCTCCGTTCATGTGTGTGGAGCCGTGGTGGGGCCGCTGCGACCGCGCCGGTTTCGAAGGCGACTTCGCCGAGCGCGAGTACACCAACATCCTCGCACCCGGCACTACCTTCGACGCTTCCTATATGATAATATTCGAAGACATCTGACTCTTGAGCCACTCGACGATTTCGCCGACATAGCCGAATGCCATGCACACGGTTGTGTCGGCGGCTCCGTAGTATATGGCCACGCGGCGGCCGTCGGTCAGCGCGGCGCACGGGAACACCACATTGGGCACATCGCCTGCGAGCTCATAAGGCGCGGCCGGTGCCAGCAGATAGTCGCGAGAGCGGTAGAGCACCTTCGAGGGGTCGTCGCGGTCGAGGTGCACGGCGCCGAGCGAATAGCGGTAGCCGTTGCAGGTGCGGATAACGCCGTGGTAGAACATGAGCCAGCCTTCGTCGGTGAGGAAGGGTACCGAACCGGCGCCTATCTTGAGGCACTGCCAGGCACTTTCCTCGAAAGGCGTCACTTTCATCACACAGCGGTGCTCGCCCCAGTATTTCATATCGGGGCTGTAGCTGATGAAGATGTCGCCGAAAGGTGTGTGGCCGTTGTCGCTGGGGCGGCTGAGCATTGCGAAGCGGCCGCCGATTTTCTGAGGGAAGAGCACGCCGTTGCGGTTGAAGGGCAGGAATGCGTTCTCGCACTGATAGAACTCCTTGAAATCGAAGGTATAGCCTATACCGATAGTCGGGCCGTTGTAACCGTTGCACCAGGTAATCCAGTAGCGGTCGTCGATCCATGCCACACGCGGGTCGTATTTATAGTCGGAATCGATCATGTCGGTGTTGCCCGGCATGAATTTTATGGGTTCGTGCTCTATGGTCCAGTCGATGCCGTTTTTGCTGAAGCCGGCGAAGATATTCATCTGCACGGCTTTGTTGTCGCAGCGGAAAACACCGGCGAAACCGTCGCCGAACGGCACTACGGCGCTGTTGAATATGCTGTTGGAGCAGGGGATGGCATAGCGGTCGATTATGGGATTGCGCGAGAAGCGCCACAGCAGATCGGATGAGCCTGCCGGCCGTTCTTCCCAGGGCATATTGTCGGTTGTCATATATTATTTAGTTGTCATATATTATTTATGGGTGAAAGGCATTGTCGCCGCCAGAATAAACGATGGCAGCGACATGGCGAGCGCTATCATGAAAAAAGTTTCGTAGCCTACATGCTGATACACATATCCGCTGATCATGCCCGGAAGCATGAAGCCGAGATTCATGATGCCCGATGCGAATGCGTAGTGTGCCATGGGGTGTCGTCCGGGTGCCACCTGCTGCATCATGAACAGGGTGAGGCCCACGAAGCCGAATCCGTAGCAGAAATACTCGGTCACCAGGCCCGCGCCGACCGGCAGCAGACTGTCGGGTTGAAAACGGGCCATGGCCACATAGATGGCAAATGGAATGTTGAATATGCACACAAGCGAAAAAATAGTTTTCCTCAGGGTGAAATGCGCTATGAAGTAGCCGCCCGCTATCGAACCGGCGATGAACGCCACCGTGCCGAAAGTGCCGTAGATGAGGCCTATCGACTCGTTGGACAGGCCGAGCCCTCCGGCCTCGACCGGCGCCTTGAGGAACAGCGGCACCATCTTGATGGCAAAGCCTTCGGTGAGGCGGTAGCAGACTATGAAGACGATATAGAGCCATATATGGCGCTTGGTGAAGAAATCGCGGAATACATCGAATAGCGACACCATGGCGCTGCGGAAATCGCGGGGCGATTCTTCGTTGGCCGAGCCCGTGGGCAGGAAGAAATAATGGTATATCTGCACGCCGAGCATGGTGGCTGCGATGATGCCCATTATAATCATCCATGCATATACGGCGGCACGATGCGGCGAGGTGGCCTCGAAGTGGCGTATGAGCATGCCCGACAGATACACCAGGCCGCCGTTGACAAGCACTTTGGCGAGATTGTAGAACGCGCCCTGCCAGCCTATGTAGCGGGCCTGGGTTGTCTTGTCGATGGTCGTGAGGTAGATACCGTCGGTGGCTATGTCGTTGGTGGCGCCACAGAATGCTATCACAGCCATCAGCGCTATGGTGTACGCGAAGAAGCCCGGTACCGGCAGCAGAAAGGCCATGAGGCCGAAACATATGGCCGTCAGCATCTGGCAGCCCAGAGCGAATGCCTTCTTGGTAAAATAGAGTTCCAGGAGAGGGCTCCACAGCGGTTTGATGGTGTAGGGCAGCAAGAGTAGCGATGTCCAGAAGGTGATCCGGGCCTCGTCGATGCCGAGGTCGGACAGCATTATGACAGCAGCCAGCGATATGGCTACAAACGGAAGCCCCATGGCAAAATATGCCGTGGGGATCCATGCTATAGGGGATATCCGCTTAGGGTCGTGCATCGGGCGAGGTTCCGAAGTCGGCCGACGGTTCGGCTCCCATCTCGAATTCGAGGAGGCCGCCGGCGGCGATGTCGCTGTAATCTATGTACGATTTGTCGTAGGGCTTGCCGTTGAGACGCGCCGACTGAATGTAGATGTTGCTGTCGGAATTGCCGTGGGCCTCAATGGTGAATGTGCGTCCGTTGCCTACATCTATTGTGGCGGAGTCGAAAAGCGGGGTGCCGAACACATATTTGCCGCCTGCAGGCTCTACCTGATATATGCCCATCGAGGAGAGCACGAACCATGCCGACATCTGGCCGACGTCCTCGTTGCCGCACAGGCCGGCCATATCGTCGTTGTAAAGTTCCTTCATGATCTTGCGGAGCAGGGGAGCCGCCTTGGCCGGCTGACCGGCATAGCTGTAGAGATAGACGGTGTGGTGCCCCGGTTCGTTGCCGTGCGCGTACTGGCCTATGAGGCCGCTGATGTCGGGCGAGGCATTACCCTCGAGGCTGCTGTCGACAGTGAACAGGGAGTCGAGTTTGGCAGTGAATGCTGCGTCGGAGCCGAAAAGACCTATGAGGCCGTGCGGATCGTGGGGCACGAGCCATACATATTGCCATCCGTTGCCTTCGCAGTAGTCGTCGGCGCGGTGTGTGGTGGCGAAAGGATTGTATGTCTCGTCGCGGAATTCGCCTGCCATCGACTTGCCGCGCATGAAGTTCAGCGTAGAGTCGAAGTAGCACCGGTAGGACCGTCCGCGGTCGCCGAAATACTGCTCGTCATCGCTCTGGCCGAGCGCTGCGGCCACTTTGGACACCGCATTGTCGGCAATGGCATACTCGAGACCTTTGGCCACGCTCTCGCCGCAGTCGGGGGCATCGAAGGGCACGTAGCCGTATTTTTTGAGCGCTCCGATCGACCGTCCGTCGACCATGCACGATGCCTTCATGGCCTCAAGGGCTCCGATAGAGTCTTCGACGAATCCTTTGAGGAACAGATCGCCGAGAACGATAACACCGGGGTTGCCGACCATGCAGTCGGTTTCGTTGCCGTGCAGATGCCATACGGGGAGTTTGCCCTGCTGACGGTATATGTTGAGGAAAGTGGCGGCATAGTCGGGCTGTATGTCGGAGTGGATGAGTGTAGACAGCGGATGGGCGGCGCGGTAGGTGTCCCAGAGCGAGAATATGGTGTAGTCGGTGAATTTGCCGCCGGTGTTGTACACCTTTCCGTCGGAGCCGCGGTAGTCGCCGTTGACATCGCTGAATGTCGCCGGAGCGAACATGGTGTGGTAGAGCGCGGTATAGAATTTGCGCATGTCGCTGTTGTCGTCGCCCTGTACCTTTATTTTACCGAGCTGACGGTTCCATTCCTTATCGGCATTTTCGGCTATGCGGTCGAAATTGCCTCTTTCGGCATCGAGATTCTCCTTCGAATTGGCGGCACTTACAGCCGATATACCGGTCTGAGCTGTGAGAGGTTGATTTTCAGGTGCGAAAGCAAGCACAGCCGTGGTGCCGGCGGTACTGGAGTCGCACGTGAATTTTATGATGGGACGCGAGAAAACGGTTGTGAAGTAGATGTGCTGGTCGTTGGCCCAGCCGGTGGAACGGCGGTAGCCCGATACGGTGCTGTCGTTGACCATCGCAAGAGACGATTCGACAGGGCTGTCCCAGCCGATGCCGTAGCCGAGGTCGATTTTCACATAGGCCGTGTCGGTGCCGGCGGGATATGTGTAGCGGTGCATGCCGGTACGGTTTGTGGCTGTGAGTTCGACCTCGATGTCAGAATCGTCGAGCATCACCTTGTAGTAGCCGGGGCGGCATGTCTCCCGGTCGTGCGAAAAGCGCGACATGCTGTCGGCAGCAGCCGTGACTGGCAGGAACAGTACGTCGCCGAGGTCGCCGATGCCGGTGCCGCTGAGATGGGTGTGGCTGAATCCGAGAAGGATGGAGTCGGAATAGTGGTAGCTCGAACACCAGTCCCAGCCTTTGACAGTCTGCGACGGCCCGAGCTGTACCATGCCGAAGGGTACGTTGGCGCCAAGGAACACATGGCCGTGGTCGCCGGTGCCGATAAAGGGATCTACATATTGTGTGAGATTTTGATCGCCGGCTTCGGTTTTTGCGCCTCCGCACGATGCAGTCAGCAGAGCAGCGGCAAAAATGCCGGCGAGGGAAATAGCAGAACTGTTTTTCATGTTGTGAGCTGTGATTGGATGTTTGTGCTACAAATGTAATGAAGATTTTGCGAACAAAATCCCCGTTGCATACATGGCTACACATATGGCAACATGAAGGACAGAGAAGCTGTTTAAATGCGGAACTCCGAGGGGTAGGTTTCGAGCAGAGTGTGGAGCACTATTACGGCGTTATTGTGCAGATGGTCGTGCGATGAGTAGAGCAGGGTCGCTTTCGGATGCGATGCCAGCGATGCGGCCAATTGTGCAAAAGCCTCGCTGGCGCGGAGCTCGGCGCCGTATTTTTCGGCGAATTCCGGCCAACGGGTGTCGGGATCGGCGTGGAACCATTCGCGCAGTTGGTCGGACGGCGCTATTTCTTTATCCCAGTTGTCGTAGTGGAATGTCTCGTGCGACATGCCCCGCGGCCAGAGGCGGTCGATATATACCCGGTATCCGTCGGTAGTTTCGGCCGGATCGTAGGCACGTTTTAATTGCAGTGAGGTCATTTTGAGTATGTTTTTACGTCGTTTTGACAGATGAACGGCCCACGGGCGCAAAAGTTCGTGATATTGCGGAATTTTTGTATCTTTGCAAAATGGAAGAGAATAAAGAACATATCGACAGTCTGACAGCGCGGCTGCGCGACCCTGCGACAGTACGCGCGGCATTCGGCGAGATGGTGGCTGAGTTCAGCCGTCCTCTCTACTGGCAGATACGTCGTATGGTTCTCAACCCCGACGATGCCGACGATCTGCTGCAGAATACTTTCATGAAGGCGTGGAACTCGCTGGAGAATTTCCGCGGCGAAGCCAAGCTGTCGACATGGCTTCATAAAATAGCTATAAACGAGGCTATAAGTTTTCTTGAAAAAGAGAAACGCCGTGCGGGCGTGTCGCTCGATGACCCCGAAGGTGCCGTGGCTGCCGGCATTGCCGCCACTCCCGACCTCGACGGCGACTCCCTTGCGGCCCATCTGCGCCAGGCGGTGGCCGCTCTTCCCGAGAAACAGCGGCTTGTATTCAACATGAAGTATTTCGATGATATGAAGTACGAGGATATTTCCGAAATCCTCGGTACTACTGTGGGAGCCCTGAAGGCATCGTATCATCTTGCTGTTAAAAAAATCGAAAAGTATATGGAGCGTTTCGACCATGGCGATTAAACCTTGAGGCCGAAACATAGTCTCATCTATATAATAAGACAACTAATATGGACCGTATAAAACCTCATATACTCGAAACAGCCCGAAAGCAGGGTCTTGCCACGCCATCGGCCGGTCTCGATGTACCCGACGGGTATTTCGAATCCTTCGCCGCGCGTATTACGGCCGCCCTGCCCGAGCGGCCCGAGCTTGAGCATCCCGACGATATCGAGGCCGAGACCGCGCCGCGTACGTTCTGGCAGACGGTGCGTCCGTATGTATATATGGCCGCTATGTTTGCAGGCGTATGGCTCATGCTGCAGCTCTTTACAACGCTCACGGGCACCGGACGTCTCCAGCCCATGGACTCCAACCCTATTCTTGCCGAGGCTCTCGACAACGATGCTTTTCTGGAACAGTTTGTTTATGACGATATCGATTCGTGGGATATAGTCGACGAAATGGTGGAGGACGGAAGTCTTGACGCCGATTTCCACTTCGAAATGGAAGACATTCCCGAAGATATCGTGCTCCCGCAATAATTAAGACCCTCTAAGATACTATGCTCAGTAGATCTATTTCAATTCTCTGTGCGGTCTTCGCCATTTTCGTGTTTTCGGCCCGGCTTGCGGCCCAGGAGCTGAACGAAGAAGATCGCAACCGCTATGTAACCCAGATAAGAGCTTATAAACACGATTATTTTGTTAAAGAACTCGATCTGACTAAGGAGCAGCAGAATACTTTCTTCGACCTTTACGACAATATGGAGGACCGGATTATGGACCTCGGAACCGAAACACGCTCTCTCGAGCGCGATGCCCTTTCCGAATCTGCTTCGCCGGAGGATGTCGAAACAGCGGCAGCGGCTCTGTACCGTCAGAAAGTGCAGGAAGGCGAGATTGAAATGGAATATTTCGAGAAATTTAAAAATATTCTTTCGGCGCGTCAGCTCGTGCTGCTGAAACAGGCGGAACGTAAATTCAACCAGCAACTTCTGCGTCAGCATCGCCGTATACGCGGCGAGCGCCTGAATGCCCGCGACAACAAACGCTGACGTCATGCCTGTACGTACCCCCTCCGAGACCGTCGAGGTGGCCGAGGCCGCCGGTATTTCTAAAAACAGCCGTCCGCTCGGGCGCCTGCTTGCCGGCAGCGCGCTTGCCGGGGCCTATATAGCGCTCGGCGGCACACTTTCGATAATCATCGGTTTCGGCTTTCCTGAAATTACGGCCGCCAATCCCGGTCTGCAGCGGCTTCTCAGCGGCCTTGTGTTCCCTATCGGCCTGATGCTGGTGGTGATACTCGGTGCCGATCTTTTCACCGGCAACAACGCATTGCTCATACCTCCCTTTATCCGGCGGCGTGTGTCGGCGTACGAAATAATACGCAACTGGACTCTGGTATGGCTCGGTAACTTCGCGGGTGCTCTGGCGTTCGCTTATTTTCTTGTATATATACCGGGGCTGACGTCGGCGCCGTGCTATGCCGATGCTCTGGCGGGCATGGCTGCGGCCAAGACAGGCGCTTCGTTCGGAGTGATTTTCCTCAAAGGCATAGGCGCCAACTGGTGTGTCTGCCTGGCCGTGTGGCTTGCTCTCAGCGGGCGGCGTCTGGGCGAAAAGCTCCTTGCATGCGAAATACCGGTGATGGCATTCGTGGCTCTCGGCTACGAGCACTGTGTGGCCAACATGTTCTTCCTTCCGCTGGCCATGATGCAGGGTGCCGGCATCGACGTTCTCACTCTCTTTACCGCCAATCTTGTGCCGGCTACACTGGGCAATATAGTCGGCGGCGCTCTGTTTGTCGGCGCTCTCCAGTACTATCTCCACCGCCGGTAAGGCGTTAAACAGTGTTAAATCCGGCTCTGCTCATGCAGTAATGTCAGATTGTACGCTCTTTTCTATGTAGGTTCATCACATGGATAATGCAAGCCTCATAGAGCAGTGTTCGCACGGCAGCAGGGAAGCGATGGAGTCGCTTTATTGCTGCTACAGCCGGCGTATGATGCGTGTGATCCATCGCTATGTCAGAGACCGCAAGTGTGCCGAAGACATACTTCACGATGGTTTTGTACTTATCTTCACTCATATTTCGGAAGTGAGGCAGCCCGAGAGGCTCGAGTTCTGGATGGGTACCATCATGAAGAATCTGTGCCTCAACTATCTCGGCAGCCTCGACGTGATGACGCTCCTCGACGAGGACATCGAGTTGCCCGAAATACCCGACCTCGACGATATTCTCAGCTACGAAGAAATCGAGCAGCTCATCAACCGCCTTCCCACAGGCTATCGCACTGTATTCAAGCTTGCGGTACTCGAAGGCAAATCGCACAAGGAGATAGGCCGTATACTGGGTATTTCGCCCAACTCGTCGTCGTCGCAGCTTTTTCATGCCAAGGTGTTGCTGCGCAAACTCATCAACGAGCGCAAGCGCGAGCTCGGCCTCATAGTTGTGGCGCTTATGGTGGCACTCGGTCTGACGATACCACTTTTCAGGAGTAATACCACACTGGATGATGATATGCCCGAAGCCTTCGCTCTTGTACCGCCAGACAACACAGAGAAAGAACAGGAATATGAAGACGAGCACATAGCCTCCGTGACAGTGCCCGCTCCGGTAGCGACAGGGCGTCTGGAGGAAATGCGGGAACCGACAGAAATGCCGGCCGACACTGCCGCAACAGCCGATTCGCCTGACGTTATGGGAGATGCGCCGGCCGATACCGTGCAGACCGAGTCTGTAAGCGAGCCTGTCGATACTCCTGAACCTATGCGCCGTGCTCTGTCCGGCGCCCGGACAACCTACGCCGATATTCCGCGCAAGGCTATTGCAAGCGCCGGATGGTCGGTAGGAGCCCACTATACCGTGGGGACTCAGACGCCGTCGTTTACCATGGATTACGTAGCGTTGGATAGCCCTGCTTACAGCGATTTCGTTTCAGGAGAGGGTGAGGCTGCCGATTCTGAACCTCTGTTTCCGCCGTCGTTCTACAGTGATACCGACTATGATCTGCCGATAACATTCGGTGTTTCGGTGTCCAAGAGGCTGGCTTCGCGTCTGCGCTTCGAGACCGGACTCTCCTACACGTATATGAGGGCTACGATGCACTATACGTCGCTTAAGGCCGACCGGACGGTGAAGTCGAATTTCATCGGCATTCCTCTCAAGCTGAGTTATACTTTCTTCGAACGTTCCCGATTCTCGCTCTACGGCACTGCGGGCGCTTCGGTCGACTTTCCGGTGGGCAAGTCGGAGAAGATATCGTTAGCCAAACCGTATACCCGGGAAATAGAGTTCCCTGAGTTGAAATCGAAAACCGAAATTTCGGTTCACGGAGGTGTCGGCATCCAGTATTCCCTGGCCCCGTCGGTCGGTCTGTATGTTGAGCCGGGCGTAAGGCACTATTTCAGTAACGGAGCTACATCGCCTTCGTACTGGCAGGAACACCGCACTGTCATATCGGTGCCTGTAGGTATAAAAATAAATTTTTAGCGCCGATGCAGTATATGGCACTATCCGCTGTCTTTAAAATGAAATTCAAAACAGATAAAAAATGAAATTTACCCATTGTCTCTTTCTTGCAGCGTCGGCTCTGGCCATGGGCGCCTGCAGCAACGGCAGCGACAGCTCGACCGTTTACTATACCGATATCGTGACTCTCGACGCCAGCTCGGCATCTGGCTCGGTGATGACATACCAGGACAAGAACGATTCTCCTGTAGTCACTCTTACAACTACAACACCTCTGTCAGAAAAGCAGGTAGGCAAGAGAATCGTAATAATCTATAGTCCCATAGGAACTCTGGAACATGGTGTTAGCGGAAGTATCAATCTTGTAAATGCCGGCATGACCTTTGGCGGTGGAGCGGCTCCACTCGATGCAGTTGCCGATACTCTCGACAACTGGAACAGCGACCAGGTGGCGTATATGCAGGCCTATCGCTCTGGCAAATATCTGAATATGGGCATGATTCTTTCAACTACCGAGATGCCCGAAAAGCTTCGTTGCTATCTGGATGTGACTACGGCAGACAATGAATATCCCGAATTGCACCTGGTGTATAAAGCCAAACCGGGCTACGATTCCCAGTCGGCCAATTTCTTTGCATCCTACGATATTAGCAGCATCTGGAACCGTCCGGGTGTCAAGGGCTTCAAGGTGCTTTTCAATGGTGCTACCTCCAGCTCCGTGACTATCGAAAAAGAAAGCGCTCAGGCACCTCGATAATATCTGTAATATCACATAAATTTCGGGCTCGGGCCGCAATTCCGTATAACGGGATTACTGCCTGAGCACGAGTTATTTATAGGCCGTGGGAATGGGGCGTTAATATTCCACTACGATATCGTCGAAAGTCACATAACCGGGTGTATTGAGACCGTAGGCTCCGCCCAGGTCGTCGGAACCGGTTACAAAGATTTCGATCGATTTGACAGCTCCGAGCGGTGTGCAGTCCACGGTAGCCCACGAGTCGGTGAGCACGTTGGTGTCCTTGCACAGGTGATATTTCACTACGGCCGTCGTTCCGTCTTCCTTGGTCCCGCGAATATTCACGAAGAATTCGGTGCCTTCTTTGGCCGCCGAGGCAAACGCATCGCCATACAGCAGTGAGCCTGCGGCATAGCTGTTGTTGGTTACTTTGATAGAGCGTATTACCCTTGCTTTGCCATCGGCAAAATAGATAGGATTGATTTTTTTGGATGTATAACTGTCTTCGCGGTTGAATGCGACGCAGAAATTATTGCTGCCGTCGCCAAAAGGAATGCTGAGCTGACAGGCGGGGCTCGACGACGGTTCGCTCACGTAGTTGGAAACGGCATAGCCGCCAGCCGAATAGTTGGCCATATATCCTGTCGATACAAAGCCGTCCCATCTGAGGCCTGTATTTCCCTCGTCGTACCATCGGTAGTCAGAGGCTTTTGCGCCATAGAGCATGGCGCCGCCATACTGCGGGTTGTCGATGAGACCGCTCCATGCATCGGGTGTGCTGAAGGCGTTTCCCGAGCCGCGATAGTCGCGGTCTTCGAAGGTGAGAGTGCGGAGCGATACGGCATTGGCTGTCATGAAAGCATAGGTGCAGTTTTCTTCGTCGAACAGGACGGTGTAGCGGCCGTCTTCGAGCCCGAAGGTAAATTCGAGGTCGCTCCCTTCGGTTATTTTACCCGACCATGCGGCTGTCTCATTTTCTTCGGAAGCGCCCCACCAGGCTGTGGCCTCGCTTTCCTTATTAGTGCGTGTTACGGAGAATTTTTCGCCATTGCTAATTGTTATTTTGGCGCGCCATAGGCCCGAACCGAGATATTCGGCATCTGTTGCGTTTCCGGCTACGTGGACGGCAACGGTATAGTCCGATTTGGGGAGGGTCTCTACTTCGACGATTTTTTCGGTGACATCGGCCTCGTCGTACATGCGTTTGCACTGCATTTTGCAGGTGGCATCGTTGAATACGAAGAGATATGTGCCTGTCGAGTAATAGCTGTATTCAATCCAGGGGTTCTTTTTGAATGTGGTGACATCGCCCTCGGTTGATTCGGGAGCCCAGAATGTCTCCTGTTTGTCGTCCATGAGGCAGGTCATGCAATCGTTCTGACCGCTTCCCTCCAGGCGTATCGACGCCATCCACAGATGTGGAGCGATGTTCTCCATCGATACCATGTTTCCATAGGCGTTTTTGTCGAAATACTGGATGGTGATACCCGAGTATACAGGGTTATTATCGGCCTCGAAGGCTGTCTCGGTTTCGTCGGTGAAGGTCACTTCCCTGAAATTTTCGAGCGATGTGTGGAATTTGGTTCCGTCCTTGCGTTCGATGCTTATGGTTGTCTGAGCCGAGGCGACGGCAGCCGCAGACAGCAGCAGTACCGAAAGAAATATCTTGTTCATCGTTTTACTGTGATTTTGAAGGTTTTGCTATCGGCTACGATAATGTATACACTCGCCCGATACTGAGAAAGATTGATTTCGGCCTCGCCCCGGAAGTCGTCGAGGTGAAGCCCGTCGATGGAATAGAGACTGACTGCCGAAGCTCCCGATACTCTGACACAGAATTCGTCGAGCCATTGCAGTTGCAATTGATTGGATTCAGTCAGCGAAACACCGCTGTGTTCGCCTACATCGAAGCTCCGGATTTCGCCAAGAGGCTCGCGGATCTGCCGGTCGCTGCACGTAACGAGCAAATCCGCATTGTCGACACTCACGACGGGGCGCTCCGACAGCATGACTGCTGTCACGCTCCCGTCGTGGTGATGCAGCAGCAGGCTCGGTGTTGTCTGCCCGAAGGCCGTCGCCGCCGGGTATATCGCCAATGCTGCCGCGATAATAACTGGTTTTAGTAGTTTCATGCTGTTATTGTATTGGTTTTAGCATCCGTATCCACGCATCATGCAGCGCCACATGTGAATAACGGACAACGCCAGACGGCTCCGCCATGGAGCCAAACAGCATGCAGCCTTATACTCAAATCCTCGTGAGCGTTACATGGCTTACAACTGTGGCAGGTCTTCTGGCTTATCCTCTTACCGGTGTGCGCCTTCCCGAAAAAATCAGTGGCATGAAGCACCCGGAAGTGTCAGAGTCTAAATCTGACGCGAGGAATTACAGCAGCGGGTCTGCCCGGGATTTTCACCCGGTTCCCTATTGTCCGGAACAATGTTCCGGAACCACAATTGCTATATATGTACCGGCTATATTGTATAGCCGTGTCGGTTTCGACGTGCGAAATTAAGCAAATTTCATCAATCGGCAAAAAAAGAGCGTAGCCGCATCACCGGTTTCCCCTGACGGGGGCGGTGGCTGCGGCTACGCTGCCTGTTTTGTTGAGTGGTTTATTTGCGGGCTATGCGCCAGATGGTGCCTTCGATCAGCGATGCGTAGATGTCGCCGGTAACGGGGTCGACGTCGATGCCGTTGATCTCGCTCACACCAAGGGGCAGAGAGGCGATGAGTTCGGGGCCGTCGGCGCGGGTGATGGTGAGTATGCCGCGGCGGCTGCCGGCAAATACATAGCCGTCTTTCTCGACAATGATGCAGGGAGCGTGCTCATAGCCGATGCCGAGATCGACGGTCCAGAGTTCCCTGAATTCGGGTGTAGTGGCGTCGACTGCCACGAGCTCGCCGTCCATGGTCTTGGCATAGATGCGGGTACCGTCCTCGCTATGACCGAGGCTTTCGCGATAGCGGTGGCTGTTGTCGCGCCACAGCTGACGGCCGGTAGCGCGGTCGAGAGCTGTCATATAGCGGTCGGGAGCTACGATGAATACTTTGTCGCCGGTTATTACAGGCACTACATTGCCCGGGCCGAGCATGTTGGCCTTCTTGCCGTTGTTCCACACCCATTTGAGCTTGCCGGTGTTGAGGTCGAGGGCGCGGAGGTTGGTATCCCATGCGCCGAATACGAGGTCGTTGCCGTCGATAGCGGGAGCTGCCTGGCAGTAGTTGAAGATGGAGTCGTAGCTCCACACGAGTTTGCCGTTGTCGGGACGGCGGCGTTCCATGCGCTTGTAGCCACCCTGAATGTAGCCTTTGCCGTCGGGGGTTATGACGCCGTCGGCCACATAGGGGCCTTCTTTCGACATCTGGCGCGAAACGGTGCGGCCGGTGCGTGCGTCGAGTATCAGTATGCCGTCGTGTGCGGGGAATGCCACCTTGCGGTTTTTGAGGGCGACGGGACGGCTGAAGAGGCTTGCGCCTGTGGGTGTGCTCCACACGCGGCCTGTGGCGCGGTCGAGCGCGCGGGCCTGGCCGAGCGAGTTGCCGAAGTATATGTTGTCGCGGTCGAAGCCGAGGCGTGTGAATATCGAAGCGCTGTCGGCCCATACTTTTTCTACGGCGAAGCCTTCGGGCACCACTATGTCGCGCTTTTCGGGACGCTTGGCTTTCTTATGGGTGGTTTTGGCGGGGAAGGCGAATTTTGCCTCGGGGGCCTCGCCCAGGTTTTTATTGTAGATATGCACCCAGGCCGGGTCGATTTCCACTATGGAATAGCCGTATTTGCCGTTTCGCATGTCGAGTGCGCGGGTCATGACGCAGGGCAGGTCGCTGCCGCTCTGCTCGCCGCCGGCGTTGTAGCGGCGCCATGTGTGGTAGTGGCCGTTGATATGGCCGATAACGGGATATTGTTCGAGTATTTCGAGGTAGTCGGCGCAGTTGTCGAGGTCGTCGAGCAGGGGATAGTGGTTGAACGAAAGCACGCGCTTGCCGGGCGTAGCCAGCGAATCGAGTGTGGCCTTGAGCCAGTGCAGATCTTCCTGCTTTATGTGTCCGTCGCCCATCTTCATATAGGGGCCGCAGTTGATGCCTATGATTACCAGAGAGTCGATTTCGGCCACGAAACGGTCGTTGCCCCAAAGGTCGACGAATGTCTTGGTGGCGCTTTGGCTCCAGTTGTTCTCGTGGTTGCCGGGCAGAACGAACAGGGGAGCCTTGATGCCGTCGAGAATGCTTTTTATGTTGTTGAGCTCGGCATCGGAACCTTCGTTGCCGAGGTCGCCGTTCATTACAACGAAGTCGAAGTTTCCTTTATTGATTTCCTCAACGGCGAGTCGCAGCTGAGGCTCGTTGGCATTGCCGGGTGTTACATGGACATCGCTGAGGATGGCCATGCGCTGGGCCGACATGAAAGACACGGCAGATACCGATAAGGCGGCTGCCAACAGGATTTTGCGTAAATTCATGGTTTATCGTTGTTTTATGTGTTTTTTTCATCATGCAAAAATAACCAAAAAACAACGACCGGCAAAACTTGTCGCCCAAGAATTGCCGGTACCGATAAATTAAAAAATACTTTTAGGACTTGCGGCTGAGGAGGCCTACGATCCACAGCAGGACTATGGCGCCGACCACCGAAGTTATCAGGCTGCCGATGATGCCGCCGGCGGAAATGCCGAGCAGGCTGAAAAGCCAGCCGCCGAGAACGCCGCCGATGATGCCGACTATGAGGTTTACAATGAGTCCGAAGCCTCCGCCGCGCATTAGCTTGCCGGCTACGAAGCCCGATACCAGACCGATGAGGATGAACCAGATAAAACTCATGATATAATATTGTTTAGATGATTTTATCAGGAAACATCCCGCGAAGTGTTATTGTTCATCTGCAGACCGTGAACAGAGTCTGGGCATCGAGGAGCGCTTCGTGTTCGGGATGGATCAGAAACAGTAACTCACGGGCGATGACTGCGGGCGGAAGACCGGCTGTGGCCGGAGCGGGGGCGATAGAACGGTGGCAATGTGTGTCGGGCCGAAGCTTGAGTATCCATAGAGGATCGTTGCCGTTTTTCGCGAGGTCGGCAAGGATATGATCGGTCGCACAGTTGTCGGGATACAGTCTTGCTCCGAGTCTTTGGGCGAGGGCAGTGGCATCTTTACCCCCGTTACGGCAACACAGAGCCACGGAAAGGCCCGCTTCTCTCATTGCCGACAGAAATTGTGCGGCTTCTGTCGGCGTGTCGGCAAGGATTACTATCCACACAGGCGGGAACTGGATATGCATACCGGGAGCGAGCACACCGGCCCGGCGGGCGGCGCTCTTTACCGCCGGCTTGCGCAGGCCGTGGCGGTATTCCTCCATTTTGTTCTCAAGGTAATTGTCGGCCATATTTTTTTGACAAAGGTAGCTATAATAGGCGATATTATACCTATGGGCGGGTGCGGAATTCATTTTTGAAAATTTTTAAAAAATTCAGAACCTTTTTCTCTGTAACCGTGTTGTAATATCAAAACCGGATAATTCAACTATCTGAGAGATAAAAGAGATAAGAAACACTATTATTAATATTGTCATGAAACGAATCGCATTCATCCTCGCTGTTGCTCTCGGGAGTGCAGCAGCTTTCGCCCAGGTAAACAAGGGCGAACTCAAACAACTTCAGAACTTCCTGGCCCAGCCTGCCGAACATGCAGCCACCAACGCCGAAGCCCTCAAAATCACTAACATCAAGGATCCTTCCACATGGGAAGGCGTCACTGTCGTTGGCAAGAACGTAACTGCTATCGACTGGAAGGACAAACACCTTGCAGGCGTCCTCGATCTCAGTGGTTTTACCGCTCTTACTAAAGTCGATGTATCGCGCAACAAGCTTCAGGGCATCACCACCAAAGGCGATGCTGCTCTTGCCGAAGTGAACGCCTCGCGCAACCGTATATCGGAAGCCGTTTTCGACGGATGTACATCGCTTACCAAGCTGACGGTGAACAATAACCGTATTGCTGAATTCTCGCTCAACAATGTTCCCTCGCTTAAGAATCTCAACATCGCCTCGAACCTCCTGGCAGCTCTCGACCTCCAGGCTTCGCCCACTCTCGAGACTCTCAACTGCCAGAGCAACCACCTCGAAAGCCTCGTGATTGCCGACTGCACCGCTCTTAAGAACCTCTACTGCGGCTACAACAAGCTCACCGGCATCACTCTCTCGGGTGTGACAAGCCTCCAGAACCTCAATATCGACGATAATCAGGTTTCCAACATGATTGTCTCCGGTCTGCCCGCTCTCTCGACATTCATCTGCTCCGACAACAATATGAAGCAGCTCGGCCTACGCGAATGCAACGCCCTCCTCGATGTGGTCTGCTCCTACAATGATCTTACTTCCTTCGAAGTGTCCAATTGCCCCAACATTGTTTTCGTGGATTGCTCGTACAACGACCTTACACAGCTCACTCTTAGCAATCAGACCTTCCTGCAGCGCCTTCTTTGCAACAACAACGAACTCACAATGCTCGATGTTTCCTTCGACCAGGCTCTTACCTACATCAACTGTCGCTACAACATGATTACCGACATGCGTACGATTGCCTGCCCGAACCTGCGAATGATTGCATGCCAGTGGAACTACTGATATCGGCAATGCGATAGACAAATACCCCCCGAGCCGGGCGAAAGGTCAAAAGCCTTTCGCCCGGCTTTTTTCGGTGAAAAATGCTATCTTTGCAAAAATATGGAAATACAGTTTGAACAGACTATACAGACGGCGGCTCCGGCCCTCGTCGTGATGTGTGTGGAGGCCGATATCGACAACGGCCCCACTGCCGACAGCCTTTGGCTCGAGATTACCGACTGTGCCGCAGAGATAGCAGCCTCGACACCTATGGAAGCTGTGCGACACCGTCCGGCTATCGATGCCACTCGCACCGTATACAAGACGCTCGGCAAGGATCCCAACCGCTACCGCCCCAGTGCCGAGGCGCTGTGCCGCCGGGCCGTCAAAGGCCTCGGTCTATACCGCACTCTTACGGCCATCGATCTTATCAATCTGCTGTCGATGATCACGGGTCACTCCATCGGCGGATTTGACGCCGATAAGATCGAAGGCGGCACTCTGACCCTGGACGTGGGGCGTGCCGGCGAGCCCTACGAGGCTATCGGCCGCGGACAGCTCAATATAGAGGGGCTGCCGGTGTACCGCGACACAGTCGGCGGTGTAGGCACTCCGACTTCCGACAACGACCGTACCAAGCTGTCGCCCGACAGCACCCGTCTGCTCATGACAGTGAACATGTACGGCCCCTCCGAAGTGACCGTCGAAGAGACCGAAGCTCTTGTCAGGCGCCTTCTCACCGACTATGCACATTCACAAAATATAACGGTAAAATACTGCAGGCCATGAAAATACTTACTGTGTACAGCGGCTCTGTCAATCAGAAATATATCGACGAGGCTGTCGCTGCCATGCGTCGGGGCGAGATAATAGTGTATCCCACCGATACATTCTATGCCCTCGGCGCCGATGCCCTCAACAACCGAGCTGTCGAGCGCCTGTGCCGTCTCAAAGGCATCAATCCCGATAAAAATCTGCTGTCGGTGGTTTGCTCGGGCCTGTCGCAGGCGGCTGAGTATGCGCGTATCGACAACCGCGCTTTCCGCCTTATGAAGGAGCATCTGCCGGGGCCGTTCACATTCATTCTGCCTGCGGCAAGCACTCTTCCGAAGGTGTTCAAAGGGCGCCGCACCGTAGGCGTGCGTGTGCCCGACAATGATATTGCCCGTGCGCTCGCCGAAACTCTCGGCAATCCTGTGATGAGCGCATCCGTTCCGCTCGGCGACAGCGACGATGCTCTCGACGAGGCTTCCGACCCGCGTGCTCTAGGGCTGCGCTACTCAGGCACTCCCGAAGTGACGGTAGTAATCGACGGCGGAGAGGGTGGTACCGAGGGTAGCACCATTGTCGACTGTCTCGACAGCTCCTCTCCCGAAATCGTCCGCCAGGGCTTAGGTTGCATAGAGCTATGAAACACACTCTTTTACCAGCATTCTTACTCCTTCTTGCAGGTTGTCCCGGGACCACGGCCACTCACAATGCCTGTCAGGCCCAAATTCCGGATGATGCTCTGGGACAGAAGCGTATGCTTGTGTACCGAAGCATGTCGGCCGGCAGTGTGCCGTCCGTTCTGGTACTGTACGGTTATGAATACAGCGGCGATGCCGTTTTCACTTTGAGCGAAGCCGACACCGCCAGCAGTCTTAATCTTAAATGTTTTCAGGGGAGGGTCTATACCTTGCGGGGCGAGAACGATGCTACGGTGTGGCAGTGTAAGTCGTCCGAAGGTCGGGTATTATATTTTCTTACAGAAGTGGGCAACGACACTATATATCGTGTGCCCGACGATGTGCGCTATACGCGCGACGTTCCCTATTGTATCATGAAATAGCCTCCTGACCTCTCTCTTCGGCTTTTACGGCCTGCGAGGGGTCGAGCATGAGTTCGTAGATCTGTCGCGTTTCGGCGGGGGTGAGGCGGTAGTAGTTGCCTACGGTCTCGCCTTTGTTTTCGTGGAGTTTGCGCACGAGTGTGTCGATGTCGGGCTCGTCGATGCCGAGGGCCTTGAATGTCGAGGGCATGCGCAGTACGGCGGTGAAATATGCCTTGAGCGAGGCCACGGTCTCGATGGCGGCCGAGCGGTCGTCGGTGGAGTCGACGCCGAAGATACGGCGCCCGAGCTGTGCCACCTTCGACGGTTTGTGGTGCGCCATAAACGACATCCATGCCGGCATCACCACTGCCAGTCCGGCTCCGTGGGCCACTTCGGGGTAGAGGGCGCTGATTTCGTGCTCCATGGCGTGCGAACTCCCGTCTTCCTGCCTTCCGCAGCCCACCAGGCCGTTGTGTGCCAGGGTGGCGGCCCATTCGATGTTGGCGCGCGACTGGTAGTCCGACGGATCGGCCATGGCTTTGGGTGCCTCAGTCATAAGAGCCATCAGCAGACCTTCGGCCAGACGGTCGGTCACTTCCACGCGTGTGGTGTTCGAGAAATATCGTTCGAGGATATGCGCCATCATGTCGACCACGCCTATGGCCGTCTGTCGTGCCGACAGACTAACTGTCATTTCGGGATTCATGATAGCGAAACGTGGCTTGAGGATGCTGTCGGTGCGCACGCTGATTTTGCGGCGGTCGGACGAGCGTGTTATCACGCTGTTGCCAGAGCCTTCGCTGCCCGCTCCGGGTATGGTGAGGACCACGCCTACGGGCAGTGCTTCCTCGATGCGTGCCTTGCCTTCGTAAAAATCCCAGAAATCGCCCTTGTAGGGCACGCCTGCCGCTATGGCCTTGGCGGTATCTATGACCGAGCCGCCTCCGACGGCAAGCAGACCGTCGACTTTCTTTGCACGCGCCAGCTTTATGCCTTCGTACACCAGGGTGTCGGTAGGATTGGGCTCTACGCCTCCGAGTTCGATATGCTCTATGCCGAGAGTGTCGAGGGAGCTTGTGATGCGCCCTATCAGGCCATTGTTTTTAGCATATTTGCGGCCATACACAATAAGCAGCTTGCTCGCACCTGTCAGGAATGTGAGCATGCCTACTTTTTCCTCGGCGCCGCGGCCGAATTCGAACAGAGTGGGGGAGTAGTATGAGAAGTTTTCCATAATGCGATGTTTTACTAAAAAACCAACTTACATGGCTTATTGTTCAGTCGGTTCGACCTTTTCTGAGTTCGAGAATATACACCGGCTGAGGCTCGGCGTCGGTGGTCTTTTCGCCGTCGCCCTGCGATGCCGACTGCACGTAGATGTCGAGTTCGCGCCGCTCGGCCCAGCGCACCGGGTCGATGCTCGGCTCCCATGCGTCGACCGAAAAATCGGTGAGATCGGCTATGGTCCATGGCCCGGAGGCGTTGCTGCGGTAGGCCAGGCTCACGCGGCTGCCGCGCTCGGCGTCGCGGAACACATAGTATACCTCGTCGCCGTCGGCAAGCACCTGCGGGCGGGCTATAGGTATCATCTTGGTGCCTCCGCCCGACAGCGAGAAGGGTGTGCGGCGGTCGCTGACGGTGCTCATGTTCCATCGTGTGCCGTCGTGGCTCACCAGGCGGTACTGGGGTATCGAGTCGCCCTGCTCGCGCCAGTAGGTGGCGATGAGCGGATGGCCCTCGCTGTCGGCGGTCATGGATGTCTGGTTGATGAGTTCGGATTTCTGTGGTATGGCCCATGCTGTCTCGGCGCTTCGGGCCGTTATGGGGAGGGTGTAGGGAGTGCCGTCGCTGCGTTCCCAGGTCGCTCCGCCGTCGCGCGAGCGGGCATAGCACAGGTCGTGGTTGGTCTCCACAAGCCCCGATTCGCGCCATACCCACGACAGATGTATGGTGCCTTGTTTGTCGGCCGCCATCTGCCAGTAGGCGTTGCGGTCGCCCTCGCCGTCGAGCAGTACGGTGTGAACGCGGCTCCACGACGCTGTGGCCGGGTCGTAACGGTTGAGCACCATGTTGCCGCCGCCCGAGAAGCCCGAGCGGTAGGCGAAGAGCAGTGTGCCGTCGGGCAGCAGATGGAATTCAGGATATGTCACATCAGCCTCGTTCTCGCCTGTCATGGGCCGGAGCGGGCCGAGTTCGAGCGAGCCCGGGGCTATGCTGCGGGCGTAGTGCAGCGAGTCGCCGTGGTGGTCGAAAGCTGCATGGAGGTATCCGTCGCCGTCGACACCGATCGATATTACATTGTGGGCGTCGGCCACCTTTCCTTTATAGGATGTGCGGCAGATGGTCCAGTCGTCGCTGCCGTGCCGGCGCGATGCGAGCGTCACGTAGCCGTCGGGGTCGTAGTAGGCGGCATACTGGGTGTCGCCGTGGCTTACTACAGAATTGTTGCGGAACACTGCGGTATTGACCGAGGTGGCACTGTAGCCCGGCGCTATTTCCGACAGATGCGAGTCGAAGGCCGGGGCCGGGGTGCTGCAGCCTGCAAAGGCTGCACCTGCAAGCAGAAGAAGTATTGTGGTTTTCATGGGCTGATTCTTTTTTGCAAAAATAAGGAAAATAAATTATTTTTGCTCCGTTATGAACATCTTTAACCGGATACTGAATTTCTTTAGGACCAAGGAGGAGGCTATAGACCTCGAATCGCTGTGCGGCGACCCCGAAAAATGCGGCGTCATTCCCGCGATGCCATATAACGATAAGAAAAAAGTGGCACAGGCCATTTTCGACGAACTTATGGGCGTGTCGGTCAATGTGATGGCCTATACTCACGGCGATTTTATGCTCCAGTCGCTTGTCGGCTTGCGGCTTGCCGAAGAGTTTTACGAAGGCAAGGGCGACATAGCGCTGCTGATACAGCGGATGTCGGCTGTGATGCCTTACGGCGGAGGTCTGCTGTGCCCGCATGCAGGCTGGATAAGCGAGAAACCTACCACCACAGGCGAATTGCCGCTGTGGATGCCGGCCTCGTATATTGGCGGCAACATGGTATACGGACGTATTTTCCGCATAAATCTCACCGCCCTGTGGGACCCCGTGAAAAAAGGAAAGCACTACATCGGCGTGCGCAGCGACGGCGGTATCTGTACATGCCGTTTGCTCAAAGGGCTGAAGACCTGTGCTATTAACGATAAGGAATGGGCGGTGTTTCAGGTCGATTCCGACAATACCGACGACTGCACCGCCATGATATATACACAGCAGGAGAAAGAGTTCGACACCGAAATATGTGTCTACCGTCCGGGCGGCGAACACACCGTCATACTTCGCTACACATGCTTTTGACGGAGGCAAAAAGAAAGCCGGCCTTGCAGAAAAGGTCGGCTTTGTGTGTCTGCCATTGAAATTCCGGCGGAGCCTTGCGCATTGGCCTGTGCCGGAGAAACAATCAAAAGGCTTATTTCTTGTTGCGGACGCTGTAGCGGCTCATGAACTTGTCGACGCGGCCTGCGGTGTCGACGAGCTTCTGCTTGCCGGTGAAGAAGGGGTGCGAGGAGCTGGTGATTTCAAGCTTTACCAGGGGGTAGGTCACACCGTCGATTTCGATGGTCTCGCGGGTGGCTACAGTCGAGCGGGTGATGAAAGTTTCATCGTTCGACATGTCTTTGAACACCACTTCACGGTAGTTCGCGGGATGAATGTCTTTTTTCATTGTTATTCTCTCTTTAATACGTATTAATCAGTCGTTTAGAAACGGCGATGGTAGGTCGCCTATTCGTAATGGCCTGCAAATGTACGGATTTTTTCTGAAACGACCAAAAAAACTTCTTCTCCACTAATTTCATGAGGCTGTTGGCGCGATGCTATTTCGAAAGATCCATGAGAGTGGCCTGGAAGATGAGGCCGTCCATTGTGCTGAGTCGCTTGCAGTCGCGGTAGATATTGTCTGCGCCGATCGTATGGCTTTGGTCGGGATTGAAGGGTGCTTTGTTATACCAGTCGACAAAATCATCGAATTTGGCCGAATTGTCGGCGTACCATGCGTCGAACTCGTCGTCGAAAGCTTCGCCGAAAATAAAATAGTTATATGCTTCCCAGTGGCCGGCATCGATAATTTTTTTCTGGAAAGGCAGCAGGTACATGGCGTTACCGAAATAGTTCTGTCCGGCGCTGAAATATGCCTCGACGATTCCTTTGCGAAGCTCGGCGAGCTGTCGGATGCTGCCGGTGAATTCTTCGCCGCCGACAGCCATTTTTGTAACAGCGCCCAGTGTACAGGCTTCGTATACTCCCGGAAATTCGATAATACATTCGTCCGACTGTTCCATCAGTATACCGCGGTTCTTGGCAAGCGTCACCTTGGCTTCTGTTTTACCGTCGGCATGACCGATGGATATGTTTTTGACGAAACAATCGCGGATTGCAGCGCCCATATCGGCATGGCGGCCTGAATTATCCGGGGCAAGCAGTATCGCCGCCTCGGCATATACAAGCCCCCACACTTTGGCATTGTCTGAGCCGAAATAGAGCTGTGCGGCGCGATAGTAGTTGGAACTGAAGGCCGGCTGCAGATCGATTCCTTTGTTGAACGATGCGAGTGCGTCGTTGTATTTTTCCTGCGACACATACACGTTTCCTATTTCGAGGTATAGTGATGCGGCATCGGGAAAGCGACTGATACCTTTACGGTATACTCTGATAGCTTCGTCTGGTTTGCCGAGTATGTCGAGCACATTGCCGTACATCTGGAATACTATCGGGGAAGCTTCTTTGTGCTTCACCAGTTTTTTTGCTCCCGCGGCCACATCCTCGTATTTTTCCATGGCATAGAGAGCGTACAGGCGTTCGTACTGTACGATGTAATTGTCGGGATATTCTTTGAACAGGGCATCGAAATCGGTCATGGCGGCTTCGGGCATTCCCTGGTCTACGAGGCCGACTGCACCTTTCAGCCTTTCGAATGCGTCGGGAGGTAGTCCGGTCTCATTGTCTTGTGCGGCTGTGGAAACGCACAGACATATGGCGGCGAAAAATATGGCAATCAGCTTTTTCATGGTATGGTTATTATAAGATTTCTAAACAATGGCAAAGATATGAAAATAATCCATATTAAGAGGCTGTTTAATAACATATGTGAATGCACAAGTCGGTGTATTTTTGCTTTAATTGCATGTTGTGAAGAGGTGCCGAGGTGGGAATTGTCCTCCGCGCGCCGGATATTCAACCGCTGACCGCGGTTGTGGGTTGTGTAGGGCGTATTGACCTGGGGTATGGTCGCCTTTGGCGTCCAGACCCCAGGCTGTGTGAATATTCAAGCGCTTTGCGCTTGCTGCATGCCGTAGTAATTATAAAGGGAGCAAAGCACAGTTGGAAATATTCCGCAAAGAAGAAGCGCAAGGCGCTTCAATATTCACATAGTCTGGGGTTTGGGCGCCGAAGGCGGCCATACCCCAGGACAGTCATAAAAAAGAAAATCCAACCGCGGTCAGCGGTTGAATATCCATGCGGATCTATACCTGAAGGCAAAAAAAACAAGCGTTCGCCGGAGAGACGGGAGCGCTTGCGGGTGTTTTATGGAACTATATCATCAGAACATCTTCAGGGCGAGGTCGGTGAGCCATATCCAGAGCGGGCAGAAGCCGATGAAGAGGATTACCGAGAGCGTCAGTGAGGAGGTGCCGGTGGCTACGTAGGTGTCGTATTCGTCGGCGATGATGATGCCCGAGAAAGCCGGGGGCAGAGCAGCCGCTACGACGAGCATTTTGAGGTTGAGGGGATCCATGTGGCAGAACAGACCCATTATCAGGATTACCAGAGGCATCATCACCATCTTGAGGATGGAACCGAGGATGGCCTGCCAGTTGATCTGAATCTTGATAGCCGAGAGGGTGATGCCGGCCGAGAATACGGCCATCGAAGCATTGGCACCCTTGATAAGGTTGAACGAGGGGCTTGCCCAGTCGGGCCAGGGTATACCTACGAGCACCCATATTACGGCGAGGATAGGAGCCCAGGCTACAGGCTGCTCCAGGGCATGGATCACAGGCTTCCAGGCACTCTGCTTTTTGCCGGTGGGATGCTGTTTTTCGAGCGAGGCGTTCATCAGCGACAGACCCACGGGAATGCCGACTGCATTGACCACGATGCCGACGATAGCAACCACGAGAGCTACCGACGGATTGGTGCCGAATATAGGTTCGAGCACGGCGAAGCCGAGGAAGCCGATGGTAGGCGAACCGCTGATAAGGGCCGATACGGCGGCGTCGGCGCCGGTGTTTTTCTTAAACATAAGGAAAACGAAGTAGACGATCATGAAGCAGAGCATGATGCCTATGAGGGAAACGAGCGACAGCTTGATGTCGCGTGCGAGCATTTCGCGGCTCGCCTGAGCTATGGAAACGAAAAGGGCTGCGGGAAGTGCATAGTCGAGCACTACCTTATTGAACTTCTTGGCATCCTCGCCTGTGAAGACACCCTTCTTGCCCGAGATGTACCCTGCCAGCATTACCACGATGATAGGGACGATTGCGTATAGAATGATGTGTTCCATAAATAATTGAAATTAGTTTCGTAAGTATCGGGATGTAGTCCGGGATGCAGTCGGATTTACGGGAAGTCAGGACCATGTTGTCCTGACTTCCCTATGGCATTCAGACTGTGATGCATCAGACCGTGATGGTCTCGAGCGGAGTAGGATTGAGGTATCCGATGTGGCCCGATTCCTTGCCGGAGTCGGCACTGAGCTGTACGTCGATGAGGGCCGGAGCCTTGAGGGCGATGGCTTCCTTGAAGGCGGCTGCGAGTTCGTCGGGGGTGCTCACATAGTATGTCTTGGCGCCGAATGCGTCGCCGAGTTTATCGTAGCGTGCGTGTATGTCGAGGGTGGTGGGGGCGGGGTCGCCGTTTTTGCCCATATTCACGCCGATACCGTTGTAGATACCGCCGTTGTTGAATATCACCACTGTCACAGGCAGTTTGAAGCGGCAGATGGTCGAGAAATCCATGCCGGAGAAGCCGAATGCGCTGTCGCCTTCGATGGCAACCACACGCTGGCCGGTGGAAACTGCGGCGCCTACGGCCGAACCCATGCCCATGCCCATGATGGCCCATGTGGCACAGTCTACGCGGCAGCGGGGCTTGGCGAAGTCGATGCAGTCGCGGGTGTCGTCGAGGGTGTTGGCGCCTTCGTTCACGAGGATGATGTCATCGTTGGCTTCGAGGATGGGTTTGATTACGCCCAGAGCTGTCCAGTGGTCCATAGGCATGACGTCGGCATTGGCGGTGAGGCGTTCTTTGAATTTGGCGTCTTTGGCGGCGCTTTCTTTCTGCAGACCGGGAACCCATGCGGGATCCATGCTCATCTTCACGTTGTCGAGACCGGCGAGGATGGCGTCGAGCGAGCTTGCCAGATCGCCTACCACGGGAGCGGCGATGGGTCGGTTGCAGTCGATTTCCTCGGGGTCGATGTCGATCTGTATGAATTTGGTGTCAGGGCTCCACTTGCCGTGTCCGCGCGACAGCAGCCAGTTGAGGCGTGCGCCCACGAGCATCACCACGTCGGCCTCTTCCATGATGGTGGAGCGGCACGACAGAGCGCTGAGCGGGCCGTTGTCGGGCAGTACGCCCTTGGCCATCGACATGGGGTAGTAGGGTATGCCGGTCTTGTCGACAAGAGCTTTGAGCTGATCTTCGACGCGTGCATAGGCAGCGCCTTTGCCGATGATGATGGCGGGTTTCTTTGCTGCGGCGAGCATGGCGATGGCGCGGTCGACGGCTTCCTTGGCCGGGGGCATGGCCGGGCAGAGGTCGACAGGCTGATAGAAGAGCTTGTCGGCGTCGTCGCTGTTCATGATGGCGCCCATACAGGGAGTGGTGACGTCGAGATATACGCCGCCGGGACGGCCCGATATGGCTGCGCGGTAGGCGCGGACCACAGCGGTGGGGATGTCTTCGGGCTTATTGACGCGGTAAGCGGCTTTGACCAGGGGTTTGGCTATGTTGAGCTGGTCGAGGCCTTCGTATGTGCCCTGCTCGAGGTCGATGGGTTCGCGTACGCTCGAACCGCTGATCTGAATCATTGGGTAGCAGTTGACAGTTGCGTTGGTGGTGGCGGTGAGGCCGTTGAGGAAGCCGAGCGACGATACTGTCAGAAGCACACCGGGCTTGCCGGTGAGGTAGCCGTGGGTGGCGGCGGCCATGCCGGCCTGCTGCTCGTGGCGGAAGCTGATAAAGCGTATGCCGCGTCCCTGGGCGATATATGCGAATTCGGTCACGGGGATGCCTACAAGGCCGTACATCGTGTCGATGCCGACCATGCGGAGTGCGCGTACCAGAATATCCATGCCTGTTACCTGTGCGGGGTAGGACGGTTTGGCGGGAATTGTGTTATCGGTAGTAGCCATTAGTTTCGAAGTTTGGAGTGATGGAAAAAAGTTAAGATAACAGTTCGATGCGGGTTTGCACCAGTCAAACCATTATCTTAACTTATGATTTCATTTCTTTATTGAAGATACTTTATTTGGCGGCAGGTGCCGTCTTGGGCAGGGGCGCAATTGTGCCGTTGGCCTTGAAGCGGGCGATATCGTCGGCGGTGTAGCCGATGGATTCGAGCACTTCTTCGTTGTTGCCGCCCAAAGTAGGACACGGGCCGTAGGTAGGCTGGAAGTTCGAGAGGGTGAAAGGCACGCCGACGGTTACGAATTCGCCGATGTTGCCGCCCTGGTTGATCTTGACAAGTGTATTGCCGTCGTAGAGGCTCTGGTCGTCCATTATTTCCTTGGTCGAGAGCACAGGTGCTACAGGCACGCCGCCCTTGGAGAGGAGTTCGGTGACTTCGAACTTGGTCTTGTCGATGCAGAACTGCTGTATGCGGGCGTAGATTTCCTGTTTGTGGCGGTCGCGGGCATCGGCGGTGTTGAAATCGGGGTTGGTGAGCCAGTCTTCGAAACCGAGGGCCTTGCAGGCGAGCTCGAAGTCTTTGGCGCCGCGCTGCAGTATGACGTATGCATATGCGTTGGGGTCGGTTTCCCAGCCCTTGCACTTGTAGGTCCATCCCAGAACGCCCGAACCTTCCTGGTTACCGGAGCGGGGCACGAAATCGCCGAATTTCTGGTTGGGGTACTGCGGGAACTGTGTGAGATAACCGATGCGGTCGAGAGTCAGCTGGTCGCGGGTCTTGATACGGCAGAGGTTGAGGCAGGCATTGTGCATCGACTGGTATACGTAGACGCCTTCGCCTGTTTTCTCGCGCTGCATAAGAGCTGCGAGCAGACCGATTGCCAGGTGCATGCCGGTGTTGGAGTCGCCGAGGGCAGCACCGCTCTGGGTGGGCACGTCGTTGTCGCCTTCCCACCATCCGGTGGTCGATGCGGCGCCGGCTGTTACCTGTGCCACAGGTTCGTAAGCCTTAAGGTTGGCATACTGCGAGGTTACAGGGAAGCCCTTGATGGTACCGTAGATACATCTCGGGTTGAGTTTATGAACTACCTCCCAGCTGAAGCCGAGCTTGTCCATTGCACCGGGGTGCAGGTTTTCTACAAATATATCGCAACCCTTGATGAGTTTGGTAAGAATTTCCTTGCCGTCGGGGGTTGCTGCATCGAGAGAGAGAGATTTCTTATCGGAGTTGAGCTGCAGGAAGTAGTAGCTGGGCTCGTTGGGGTCGAACTGAAGTTCTTTACGGGTGGCGTCGCCCGAGCCGGGACGTTCGATTTTGATTACGTCGGCACCAAGCCATGCCAGAAGCTGAGTACACGAAGGACCGGACTGAACAGCAGTGAAGTCCACGATCTTGATTCCTTGAAGAGGAGCGTAGTTCATATCTTTTTGAATTTTGGGTTGCGTTATGTGAATTATCTCTTACGCACCTGTGGCGTAATTTGAATATATAACACCCGAAATTCTGAAAAGGTTTATCGTCGCCGCAAATACCTGAAAGCCACTATAGCAGTGCCCGGCAGCATGAGCCCGAGGGCTATCCACGGCCCTGCGAAGCGCACCAGCACAAATGTGGCCGCGGCCACAGCCAGGCAGAAAAACATCTGTCTCCACACTCCGCGCGAGAGGCTCAAGCCGTATCGGCGGCGGTACACCCCATAGACTATGGCGAAGTATATGACATACCACAGCACGTAGGCCGCACCAAGGCCCGCGAAGCCCGCGAGCCGGAAGAGCACTATGCTCAGAATGATATAGACGGCGGCGCTTGCGCACTCGGTGACAAGGAAGAGCCGTCCGTGGCCGCGGGCAATCATGCAGTAGGCCATACACCACGACGGCGCCTTGAATATCATGGCCACGATGCCTATTTCCACAAATGGCTCTGCCGCCGAGAAGCCTGCGGAGTAGAGAAGGCCGATAATCAGCCCGCTGCAGCATATCACCACAACCGTCACGGGGCACATCACCATCAGAGCCATGGATGCTTCGTGGCTCACTACGGTGCGGGTGCGCATGGCCGAGGAAGCCACTTTCGACAGCCGCGGGTAGAATTCCATCGCTATGGCCGTGAAGATGATGCCCACATAGTTGGTGAGAAGGGTGGAGCCGGCATTGAACACGCCTACGGTGCTTTCGTCGTAGCAGCGGTTGAGAAATACCATGAATATATATGTGGCGGCCATGCCGGCGAAGGTGCTCACGGTGAGATATGTGCCCAGGCGCAGCATATCGCGGCCCCGGCGGAGCGCCTGCGCCACTGTCGGCGATTTTGCCGGGCCGGTGCGTACGCCGCATACCAGTGCCGACACGCATGAGGCCAGAGCGAATACTATCAGCACGGGCACTATGGCGTCGGTGCGGAAGAAATAGTAGAGCGGTATGGCCACGGCAGTACCGGCGACGGCGCCCCACAGGGTGCTCGCCGCCAGACGCTTCAGCCGCTCGAATCCCTGCATGATGGCGCCTTCGGTGGCCGTGACGGCCGCCAGTGCGGGCACGGCGCCCAGGGCTATGAAAGCCGCCGTGTGGCTGTAGTCGCCGAAGGTGATCCGGCTGAGCAATGGCGACAGCAGGATGGTGACGATGGCACCTCCCGCACCTATGGTGAGGCCCAGACGGCGTACAAGTGCCGATATGCTGCGGCGGTCTTCGTCGCAGCAGCAGCGCGAGATATCACGGACGGCGCTCTGGCCGATGTTGAACTGTGTGGCTGTGGTGAGCAGCTGCATGGCCCATGCGTAGAGGCTGAGAAGACCGACGCCTGCCGGGCCGATCCACAGTGCCACGAGCTTGGTGCGCAGTATGGCCACAAGCACGTTCACCGACTGCACGCCGGTGAACAGGCTCAGGGCCTTGAGCACGCGCCGGGTGGTGGCGGGCAGGGGCCGTCGGCCCGGTGTCAGCGGAGTCGGAGCCATTGGGCCGGATCGAGTTTTTCTTTTTCGTGACGCACTTCGAAGTGCAGACGCGTGCGGTCGCCGTCGGCACGGTCCACATACACAGTGCCAAGGCGGTCGCCGGCGGCAACCTGCTGCCCTTTCTTCACCGCAAGGTCGGCGAGACCGGCGTAGACGGTAAGATATTCGCCGTGACGCACCAGTACCACGTTGTGGTAGCCTTCCATCACTATTATCATCGAGACGGTGCCTTCGTGCACGGCGCGGGCCGATGCGCCGGCGGCAGTCTCGAGGTCGATGCCGTTGTTCTGCATCTTTACTTTGGAATATTCGGCATGCGTCTGCAGCCCGAAGGGCACCGCTACGGTGGCGGCATGGTCGAGAGGCATGGGCAGCCGTCCTTTCATGGATGCGAACGGTGTGCCGGGCTCTACGGGAGTGACGGGTGTCGGTTTGCCCGGCGCCGGTTTGTCCGGTTTGCTGTCGGGCTTGGGTTTCAGGCTCTCGCGCTTGCGGCGTTCTTCCTCGGCGGCACGCCGTGCTTCCTCCTCGATGAGGCGGTTGAGCTCGCGGTCGAGGCGTTCGGCCTGGCGGCGCTGCTCGGCGAGCACTTTTTCGAGATTGCGGCTCTGTCGTTTGAGCGATGCGACCACGGCTTTTGCCTCGCGTGTGTTCTGCTCCAGCAGCAGGCGTTCGCCGGTGAGGTCGTCGAGACCGGCCTTGAGGACGGCACGGGCCGAGTCGAGGCGCGCCCGGCGGTTTTCGAGCACGCGTATACCGCGTGCGAGCGATGTGGCCGAGCTGTCCTGCCATCGGGCCAGGTCGCGGAGATACGATGCGCGGCGCATGGCCTGGCGGAACGATTCCGACGAGAAAAGAAATGCCGTGGCCGACCCGGCTGTCTGACGCTGTCGGCGTGCGGCGCGCAGAGCGGCGGCGCGGGAGCGGCGGAGGCGTTCGACTTTTTCGCCGGCCTTTTTTACGCTGTCGGTGAGGGCGCCGGTGATGCGGTGCAGAGAGTCGTTGCGTGTGCGCAGGGCTATGATGCGTCGGTCGTTGCTGCGTATATCGCCCTGAAGCGAAGTGAGGCGGTTGAGCTCGCGGCGGGTATCGTCGATATTGGCGTTGAGCTGAGTGCGGGTGTTTTTGATCTTGCGTTCCGTAGCCTGGCGTTCGCGCCTGATGTCATTGGCCGTCCGGCGCCCGGAGGCGCAAGGCAGCAGAACAACTAAAGCGAAAAATATGATAATGATACGGCGCATCGGGCAGGCTGTCAGAGTTTTTTAAGCATTTCCAGCAGTCCGGCGGTGGTAATGCGCCGGTAGTTCGACGGCACTTTCGGCACGGCCGGTGCTATTCCTTTGTTCCACTCGGCGCGGTTGAGGCTCCATGTTATATCGAGCCGGAGGGAATGCTTGCTCATTGTGGCGGCCAGACTCACCTGCGAGGCTGCCATGCCGGCCTCTGTGTCGGTCTGCGATGCGAACCGGGCGCTAAGTGGTTTCATCGAAGCCGGCGACACTATCAGCGATTCCACTATGGATGTCAGGACATCGGCAGTCTGCGAGGTGCGGCCTTCGAAATGCCATGTAACTTTCGAGGGCGTTTTTTTCGGTGTGAGAATCCATGTGTCGGAGCCGTCGCCGTCGCTGATGCTGAAATCGCGGGCTTCTTTTACGGTCACTGTGCCTTTGCCGGGCACGAACACCTGGCCCAGGAGGAGGCTCTGGATGTCGTCGAGCGAGAATCCGAAGCTGCGGCGGAAGAAATCGAGCGATTCCACATAAGCCAGTTTCTGCATTTTCGACAATACATATATTGAATCGGTATCGACATAGACCGCTCCGAGCTCCATGCCAAGGAAACGCAGCGACATATACACCGATTTGCCGTGCACCATAGCCGCTTTTCCGCTTATGCCCAGGTTTTTCGGCTCTTTCAGCTCGACGCGTACGGGCATCGAGACGTCTGTCCAGGGCTTGTACGATGCGGCCAGCGAACTGAAGGCATTGTCGGGGCGGTCGGAGTCGCTTACAGGTTCGTAAGGCGCGGAGGGTACGTTTTTCTTGGTGCCGCATGATGCCATAAGCACAATACAGCACACTGCCGCGGCTATGGCGGCTATTTTGGAAACCGAAATTTTCATCATTGTCTATTCGAAAAAATATGTGCGGTGTTTCACCTTTTTCTCTATCGCTTCGTCATCGGGCGACAGTTTGAGGGCTTCTTTCCAGAATTCCACGGCCTCCTTGTGGTCGCCGGTCATGAAGTAGATGTCGCCGGCATGGTCGTAGATTTCGGCCGAGGGCTCGTTCTGCGGATCTACCGGCGCCTCGGATTCGGGGACGGAGTCGTTTTCGATAATCCCGGAGAGTTTCAGCACCTTGTCCATGACTTCGCGGGCCTTTTTATAGTCTTTCTTTTTGAAGAAGACCCATGCCTGGGTGTCGAGATATGTCACATTTTCGGGGTCGGATGCGGTGGCGAGCGAGGCGTAGAGTTCTGCGGCGTCGAGATCGACACCGCGTACGCTCATGTAGTAGGCGGCGTTGTTCATGGCCATGAAGTTCTGCGAGTTAAGCTCGATTGCACGGCGGTAGTCGGCAAAAGCGCTGTCGGCCATTTCGAGAGAATAGAGTATGTCGCCGCGTGTGCCGTAGATAAGCGATTTTATCTTGTCATCGAGCAGGCTCATGTCGATTGTGTCGAGGGTCAGGAGAGCCTCGTCGGCGCGTTTGAGCTGCGAGAGTGCCGCTGCCGCCGACATGGCGAAGTATGGCGACTCGGGGAAGCGGTGAGTGGCTTTCTGAGCCGTGGCGGCCATGTTGCCGGCATCTTCGAGCTGACCGTAGACTGATATGAGGTTCTGCCACACGTTCTCGTTCTCGGGCTCGAGGTCGATGCTGTAGCTGTACTGCTCGACGGCGCCGGGAAGGTCGCCGATGGTGGCCTTGTAGTCGCCGTAGAAAGCATGGAGCACGCCTTCGCCCGGGTTGACGTCCTGCAGTACCTCGAACATGTGGTCGATACGCGGGCGCAGGGTGGAGTCGGCATAGAGCTTTATGACATAGTCGGAGAGAAGTTCGAATTTGGCATCGAACTCGAGCTCGGGCGATTCGAGGGCGCGGAACACCTCGCGGTCGTAGGCGGCGCTGTCGCCGCGTGTCTGGAAGAACGATGCGCGGGTGAGGTATACGAAGCCGTTGGTCGAGTCGATCTCGCAGGCGCGGTCGAAGAAACGCAGTGCCGAGTCAGGCATAGACAGGGAGTGGTACACGGTGCCGATGTAAAGGGAGGCCTGGATGTCGGCGGGAGCGTCGGCGTAGAGCTGGCGCAATTCAGCTATGATATCGGCGGTGTCGCGTTTTGCTGCATAAGCATTGACTTTGCGCGACACAAGCTGCACGTTGCCCCGGAGTCCTTTCTGCAGCCGGTTGTAGATGGCCAGAGCACGGTTGATGTCGGCGGTATCGCGGGTGGCGTTGCCGCGGGCCACAAGCGAGGCAGCAAGGTTCATGGCGGGGTCGGTGCGGTCGGGCAGCAGGCTGTCGAGAGTCTGCCACACGTATATCACATCGTCGATGCGGCCGAGATTTTTGGCTACCGAGGCGTAGAAAGTGGCGTTTTTCTCGTCGGACGGATTGGCGAGCCAGCGCTCGCGCAGGGCCTTGTAGGCGTTTTCGATCGTCGAGGAATCGGCGGTATTGTTGGCAAGCTGAATTTCGGCCAGGGCGCCGGCTATGAAGGGATCGGCAGGATCAAGCGATGACGCGCGGCGAAGCAGCATGTAATAGTCATCGAAACGGTTCTCGGTGAACGCATTGGCCGCTTCGAGAAATATGTATTCGGCTTTGCGCCTGTCGCCCTCGCTGCCCGTGGTGGGCCGTGCGGCGAACGACAGCAGCGTTCCGGCAGCTATCAGCAGGGCTATGAGATATGAGGTGTATCTTCGGTTCATTGTCGTGGGTGTCTGATGTCATTTTACACCGCTGTGGCCGAAGCCTCCGTCGGCGCGGACTGTGTCGTCGAGCGAGTCGCAGGGCTCCCACACTGCGTGTACCACGGGGGCGATCACCGCCTGGCATATGCGGTCGCCGCTGTTGACGGTGAAAGGCTCGTCGCTGAGGTTGATAAGTATCACGCCGATCTCGCCGCGGTAGTCGGCGTCGATGGTGCCGGGAGTGTTGAGCAGCGTGATGCCGTTTCGGAGAGCAAGGCCGCTCCGGGGGCGCATCTGCATCTCATAGCCGTCGGGGATGGCTGCGCGCAGGCCGGTGGGGATGAGGGCGCGGGCGCCGGGGGCTATGGTGACAGGGGCGTCGAGCTGTGCGCGCACGTCCATGCCGGCGGCCGACGGTGTGGTATATGCAGGAAGAGGGTTGGCCGAGGTGTTGACCACTTTTATTCTTACGGTATCGAAACTCATAGTGTATGTTTTATGTGGCATAAGCGCGGGCGGATATAGATATATAACACCCGCAGGCGGCCTAAAGATTGATGCGGCGTGTGGCCGTTTCTGTTTTAAGTATGTATACGCCGCGTGAGCCCAGTGTGAGGCGCACTGTTCCCGGCGATATTTTCTTTTTGGTAATCAGCTGGCCTAAAATGGTATATACCCTCACTTCGACAGGCTTCTGGGCCGAGATGTAGATCTGACGGTCGCGTGTGGTCACCTCGAGAGTGTCGGTGTCGGAGCCGGGAGTCTCTTCGCGTACTTCGACCACTTCCCACACCGGCACGCGTGTGCCGGCACCGGCCGCGGGAACCGCCGCCAGCGAGAGAACGAGGATCAGTAGCGCGATAATTCTTTTCATTCGTTGTCTTTTAGTGTCATTTCGCCTGCTATCGGCCGCTTGAGACGGCTCGATACTTCGGCTGCGTCGTATCCTTCGCCGAAGAGGAACATCATTTTGGTGATGGCGGCCTCGAAGGTGAGGTCTTCGCCCGATACCACGCCGGTTTCGGCAAGCATGTTGCCGGCAACATAGCGCTTGGGGTGCACGCCGCCGTTGACGCACTGGGTAACGTTGAGTATCACACGCCCGCTTTCTATGCACTCGCGCACCGCGTCGATGAACCATGCCGATGTCGGGGCGTTGCCTGCTCCGTAGGTGCGCAGCACTATGCCCTTGACGCCCGGGGTGAAGAGTTGATGCCGCAGCACACTCGGACTCAGACCCGGAAAGAGATCGACTGGCATCACGTTGGTGTCGAGGCTGAAATGGGGTATGAGCGGCTTTTCTTCGGTTACTTTGCGGAGTACGTCGTGGTTGAACTGTATGCCCAGACCGATTTTGGCAAGCTCGGGGTAGTTGTTGCTCTTGAAGGCGTTGAAGTTGTCGGCGCTTCGTTTGGTGGAGCGGTTGCCGCGCCACAGATAGTTCTCGAACAGGATTGCTACCTCGCGTACGGTAGGCTTGCCGTCGGCGTTGCGGGCGGCGGCGATCTGCAGGGCGGTGATGAGGTTTTCCTCGCCGTCGGTGCGCACTTCGCCTATGGGAAGCTGCGATCCGGTGATTATCACCGGTTTATGCAGGTTTTCGAGCATAAACGACAGCGCCGATGCCGTGTAGGCCATGGTGTCGGTGCCGTGGAGCACCACGAAGCCGTCGTAGTCGTAGTAATTGTCGGCTATGGCATGGCATATCTGGTTCCAGTGGTCGACATTCATGTCGGAGGAGTCGATTGGCTGGGCGAACTGGATATGGTCGATGTGGTAGTCGAGCATCTTCACTTTCGGCACATTCTCTATGAGATGATCGAAGTTGAAGGGACGGAGGGCTTTTGTGACAGGATCTTCGATCATGCCAATGGTACCGCCGGTATAGACTATGAGTATTTTGGGCTTCATCGGGAAAAAGACAGATTGACTGGTGTAGTATAAAAAGATGTGTGAGGAGTTAGATAAGGTATAAGATATGACACGGCCGGTAATGTCGTCGTCGGCGCTTTATGCCGACGTACGACAGACCGGAGGATGTTTTTGAGTTGTACCGTATCACTCTGTGATTCTGTTTTATACCGTTCAGTACGGATGTCTTCTTATTTTACCTGTGCGCCGGGGCTGACGGGAGCCGAGGGAGCGGCCACCACCAGGCTGCCGTCGGCATTGAGCGCCGACAATATCATGCCCTGCGATTCGATGCCGCGTATTTTGGCCGGAGCGAGGTTGGCGACGAAAATTACCTGTTTGCCTATCAGATTTTCGGGCTGATAATGCTTGGCTATGCCCGATACTATGGTGCGCGGTGTGCCGGTGCCGTCGTTGATGCTGAATTTAAGCAGTTTGTCGGCTTTTTTGACACGTTCGCACGATTCGACGGTGCCTATGCGCAGGTCCATGCGCGAGAAATCGTCGATGCTTATTTCCTGCTGCACCGGAGCGGGCTTGAAGTTGCGGATATCGTTCTGGCGTTTGGTCTCGACGAGGCGGTCGACCTGAGCCTGTATAGTGGCGTCGTCGATTTTCTCGAAGAGCAGTTCGGGCTTGCCTATGACGGAGTCGGCCTGGATGGGCTTTTCGCCAACCATGTCCCAGCTGAGCTTGCCCAGACCGAGGATGCGGCACAGTTTTTCGCTCATGAAGGGCATGAAAGGCTCCATGACGACGGCGAGCGAGGCGCATGTCTGCAGGCTCACGTTGAGAACGGTGGCCACGCGGTCGGGGTTTTCTTTCCACACTTTCCACGGTTCGGTCTCCTGCAGGTATTTGTTGCCGGCGCGGGCGAAGGCCATGGCGTCCTTGAGGGCTTCGCGGAAGTGGAAGTTCTCGAGGTTGTCGGTGAGCGATTTTTTCAGTTCGCCCATTTCCGCATAGAGGGCGCGGTCGATGTCCTCGAGCTGACCTTCGGCAGGCACGGTGCCGTCGAAGTATTTGTGGGTGAGCACCAGCACGCGGTTTATGAAGTTGCCGAGGATGGCTACGAGCTCGTTGTTATTGCGGGCCTGGAAATCGCGCCAGGTGAAGTCGTTGTCCTTGGTCTCGGGGGCGTTGGCCGTGAGGACGTAGCGCAGCACATCCTGTTTGCCGGGGAAGTCGGCCAGGTATTCGTGGAGCCATACGGCCCAGTTGCGCGATGTGGATATCTTGTCGCCCTCGAGATTGAGGAATTCGTTGGCCGGAACGTTGTCGGGAAGCTGGAAGTTATCGCCGTAGGCCATGAGCATGGCCGGGAAGACTATGCAGTGGAACACGATATTGTCCTTGCCGATGAAGTTGATGATGCGTGTCTCGGGGTCTTTCCACCATGTCTCCCAGCTGTCGGGATAGAGTTCCTTGGTATTCGAGATGTAGCCGATGGGCGCGTCGAACCACACGTAGAGCACCTTCCCCTCGGCGCCTTCCACAGGCACTGGGACACCCCACGAGAGGTCGCGGCTCACGGCGCGGGGCTGCAGACCCATGTCGAGCCACGATTTGCACTGGCCGTAGACATTGCTTTTCCACTCCTTGTGGCCTTCGAGAATCCACTCGCGCAGAGCAGGCTCCCAGCGGTCGAGCGGCAGATACCAGTGGCGTGTGGAGCGCATTTCGGGCACGCTGCCGGTTATGGCGCTGCGCGGGTTGATGAGGTCGGTTGCGTTGAGCGATGTGCCGCAGGCCTCACACTGGTCGCCATAGGCCTTGGGGTTATGGCAGTGGGGGCATTCGCCGGTCACATAGCGGTCGGCGAGGAACTGGCCTGCCTCGGCGTCGTAGAGCTGCATCGATTCTTTCTCGATGAACTGGCCGTTCTCATAGAGGCGAGTGAAGAATTCCGAAGCTGTCTCGGAGTGTATGTCGGATGTAGTGCGCGAATATACATCGAAGGAAATACCCAGCCCCTCGAACGATTTTTTGATAAGGGCGTGGTAGCGGTCGACGATGTCCTGCGGGGTCACACCCTCGGCGCGTGCCTTGAGGGTGATGGGCACACCGTGCTCGTCGCTGCCGCCGACAAGTGTCACCGGGCGGCCTGCCAGACGCAGGTAACGTGCATATATATCGGCCGGTACGTACACGCCGGCGAGGTGCCCGATGTGCACGGGACCGTTGGTGTAGGGGAGTGCTGTGGTAATCAGCGTTCGCTTATATTCTTTGCTCATTTTCTTAGGCTTGCTTTCACAGACGCGACGCGTCCTTGTTTAAACCGCAAATTTAGCAAAAAATACTAAAAGCGCAAAGCCTGCGCCGCCGCCCCCGCCAAAAACCGCCTAAATTCGGTTCTGCTTTTTTGTGAGAGTTATGCCAGTTCTTATAAACAGTTCAATCCTGATATCATAATAGGAGTAAAGCGATATTTCTTCGATACTCGTAAATTAAGTATATACTTGGCGGATAATAAAGTTAATAATCTTCTAACCAAGTATTATTAAAATGCTTTATGAACAGATTGTATTTATCTTCGTGAGTGGATTTTTGCTGTCGATTAATTAACTCATTAGGATAATCTTTATCCAAATCTTGAATTATTTGAGTTTCAATTTCGGTGAGCAAATCAAACATATTGTATTTATATGGAGAGTTAACTGAAATTGTACCAAAACTAATGTACTTTCTTCCGTAAGCTTGTGTCCATTTAGTATTATCTCTAAAATGTTCCTTTAATCTCTTATAAAAACTTCTTGTCGTTACCCCAACATAAAGAGGTGATTTCTTTTCCTCGCCGTTTCTAATATATCGTCGAGTAATGAAGTAGAGTCCTGTCTCATTTATAATATTTTCAGCATCCCACGCCTCGTTTATATGCATTTCGGGACCCCAATATACTTTTACTTTGTTATAGTAGACCATAGTTTATTGGCAAAGTTAAAAAAATCGATTAATATAGCTTTCAAATAAATGATAAAGTTAACGAAAATATTTGATATAGAGAGCATACTTCGCGGATTTTTAGTAGCTTTGCGCTGAAAACCACCATGAAAAAGACAGACAAGTCGAAATATTATCTCTTCATTGACGAATGCGGAGACCATAATCTCGCGAAGTACGACCCCGGATTCCCGGTTTTTACTTTGTGCGGAATTCTTGTGTCCCGGCAGAATCTCAATGCGCTGAATAAGGCTTTTGAGGAATTGAAGATAGAGATATTCGGTACCAAAGATGTTGTTATCCATTCTGTTGACATTCGTAAATGGCGTGGACCATTCTCGGTTCTGGCTGATGAGGCATTAAGAGTGAGATTCTTTGAAGGCATCGAAAAAATACTGAGCCAAAATAAAGCTTATGTAATTGTAAGCTGCACGATTCTTAAAGAGCAACTTAGTAAATTCTGCGTCCGTGGCGAGGAAGATGACGTTTATGGTTTATCTCTGTCATATCTGATTGAGAGAAGCATCTTCTGTGTTGACAATGAAGTTAAGGCGCATGCCATGCCTGAGATTTCCATTGTCGTAGAGCGGCGAGGCAAGAAAGAGGATAACAAACTCCTCAACTATTATAACGGTCTGCGCAACCGTGGAACAAAATGGGTGGCTCCCGACAGATTAAGGGCAAGAATAAGTGATTTCGGTTTCAATAACAAGACAGACAATATCATCGGGTTGCAGATAGCTGACTTGATAGCCTATCCTGTAACCATTCACCTGCTTCACCCCGAAAGACATAATCCGTCATACGAAGCTGTAAAGCACAATATTTTCCAAGACAACGGAGTGCTGTTGGGGCAGAAAGTAATACCGCATTAAATAAAAAAGAGCGGCCTTGCGACTGCTCTTCCCGACCGGGCAAAACCGATCCCTAAAATCGTTGCTTACGCACTCGAAGTATTTCTTTCAAGGGGAAACTACCCTTTGTGAAAGCAAAGATAGTAAACATTTTTGGACTCCACAAAATTTTAACACACCATTCCAACGAAAAGTTTTTATTCACTGTGATTGCAGGTTCAACTGTAGAGTCCAAGGGCAAGTGCAAAATTAGCGATTTGGAATCTTCATAAATACGGTTCTGTTACCGATTTATTCTATTGGTATTGAAGGATCGGTCCTCTGTTTTGTCTGCATGGCTATCTGTAGATAATATATTAGGCAATTTTTTAGAAATTTAATACGTTATATAGTAAAAACATGCGGAAATGAGATACACACTGTTCGTCGTTTTTATATCAATTGTTCTTTCGTCTTGTTCTGACAATAACGAACCGATGCCTGATGTCTGTTCTCAGGTTACAGAAATAACAAATGGCAAATCAGATTTCCGCAATATTTTCTACGACGATTATGGTCGTGCCATTAAATACGTCGCTATCGTTCCGGACGGAAACATCACTTCGACATATTCCTATCATGGCAATGATATGATTAAAATTCACACAGAGGTGATAACTTACGGTCTGTTCGATAATGAGGATGTGATTAGAGAGTATGACGATGAAATGTATCTTGAAAACGGACAAGCCCGATATTGCGACGGAATATTTACTACAAATCAGTTGGGACACGGTTCTATATTTCAAAAGAAATACAGACACGAATTTTTGTATAGTTCTGACAACCATTTAAACGTAATAAAAAATACGGAATGGAATAAACGCGGCGATTCGTGGGCGTACGATAAACCCTGGTCATGGGATAATTATTATAAATGGGAGAATAATAATCTGATTACTGTAGAAAATTATGCCGGTAAGAAAGTACCGACATATATTTACAAATATACCTATTCTTCAATTTCAGGGGTTCAGAATATTTTGCCAATACATTTGGACCGATTTCAGTATTATCCCTTGCAACTTAAAGGATATTTCGGAGCTGAACCGGAAAATCTCATAATAGGTATTGAGCAGATACGACCTGGTGCTCCTGTTTCCGAGGCCCTGTACCGATATACAATCAATGATAATATAATAACCAATTACGTAGAAACCCGTGACGGAGTCGACGATGATTACATAGTTGACTGGACACAATAATTAATACTCAAACTTGGCAATCAAATTTGGATATGCACTTATCAAAACACTTTGAGCATAATCTAACTAAGTTTTTTGATCTAAATATTGCCATTCTGTTTTGTAGACGAGTTAATATTCTTCGTTAGTGATTTTAGCCTACCGTGATAATTGGCTGTCCGAAGAAAGAGGAGAGCATTGCGAGCGTAGCAATGGTGAAATTGTGCTGACCGCTCAGCCATTTAGTGATTTCGCTGGGTCTGCGTCCGAGAGCCTCAGCAAACTGTTTCTTCGATAACCCTTTTTGTCTCATAAGTGTATCTATGCGATCGGATATCTCAAAAGAGAGATCAACCTCTGCCTGAACGTTTGCCGGAATTGGACCGAGCATTTCTTCGAGTGTCTTAGAGGTACGCTTCATAGCTCAAATATATTGTCAGTTTCTATTGTCGATTCTGTAATATTCACGTTGCCGTTGGCTACTTCCTGTCTGAGCAGTTTCTCGAATTTTTGCAAGGTCATCACATACCCATTAAGAAGTGTGTCGTCTTCATATCGCTGAGATTTTTTCACACCACCGTTACCCAATACGAGTAGCTTATCTGACAAGCGCAGACAGTAAAGACGCAATTTGGAGGTAGTAACGGGCAGTGCGACAACAGAATCATTCATCTTGCCCTCCGGGCGGAAGTAGCGTTCTAATGCACCGGTCTTGGCTATACGTTTGATAAATGCGGCGATCCGCGAGAAATCTTCGCTGTATTCGGCATCTTCTCTGAATTTGCTTACAAATTTTTCAAATTCAGATTCGACATCACGAAGAAACTGCAACGTATAGATTGTGCAGTTCTCACCATCTTGGATAAGATATAATTCCACTTCGCCCATGGGCATGTATATTGGCGTTTGATATTATAACGCAAAGGTATAACAAATATTTCACTTAAAGATGAAATAAGTGCGAATTTTTTCATGTCTTTATCTCATTCAGTATTTGGCAACATATTGAGTTTGTTCAGGACGAGATGCTCGGCAAACCCAAATAAATTTGGTTAAGCGCTTGACAAAATAGGTTTGGTGGCTGTTGTCTTTATCGAGTTATTTGTATTTTTGTAGGAGATATGAAAGATGACGCGATAGAACTGCGGCGCGAGGATGTGACGCGCTATATCACACCGCTTCGCGAGGGCGGCTCTCTGCCTGCTTTGGCCGAGGCTGCCGACGGCTTCCGCTATGTGCTGAAATTTCGCGGAGGCGGCCATGGGTCGAAGGCTCTGGTGTCGGAACTCGTCGGCGGCGAGGTGGCCCGGCGTGCCGGTCTGCGTGTGCCCGAACTGGTGTTTCTCGATCTCGACGAGGATTTCGGCCGTACCGAGGGCGACGAGGAGATACAGGATCTTCTTCGCGCCAGCCGAGGCCTCAATCTCGGGCTGCATTTCTTGAACGGAGCTTTTACGTGGGATGTGTCGGTGAACACCGCCGATGCCATGGAGGCGTCGAAGATTGTGTGGCTCGACGCTTTCCTTACCAACGTCGACCGCACCGCCCGCAATACCAACATGCTGCTGTGGAATCGTGAGCTGTGGCTGATAGACCACGGATCGTCGCTCTATTTCCACCATAACTGGACCGGCTGGGAGGAGGCCGCGCTTTCTCCATTCGCCTACATCAAGGACCATGCGCTGCTGCCGCAGGCCTCGATGCTTGCCGAGGCCGACGCGTATATGCACTCCCGAATAGATGCGGCCTTCATAGACTCGCTTGTGGCTGCTATTCCGGAGGAATGGCTTGTGCAGGCTTCGGCCGAAATAGCGCCGGCAGAGCAGCGCCGCGTGTACGCCGAGTTCCTGAAACGCCGTCTTGAAAACTCAAAAATATTTGTCGATCATGCCATCGGAGCCCGAAAGAAACTTGTGTGAATATGCTGTGGTGCGCTATGTGCCAAGTGTGGAGCGCGGCGAGTATGTCAACGTCGGGCTTGTGATGATGTGCAAGCGCCGCCGGTGGCTGCAGTGCCGCTTCCATCTCGACGAAAAACGGATACTTGCGCTTTTTCCGGCCGCGGATGTCGCACTGCTCGAGCGGCAGCTGTCGTCGTTCGGGCGGATTGCACAGGGCGACCGTTCGCCCATAGGCATGCTCGAGGCCCACGAGCGTTTCCGGTGGCTCACGGCTGTGCGGAGTGCCTCGATAAGCACCTCGCGCCCACATCCGGCTCTGTGCAATGACCCCGAAGAAGCTTTCGAAAAGCTTTTTAACGCTCTAATACTCTGAAACAACGAAGAAAATGCGTAATTTTGCAACTCCAAAAAGTTACATATTAAAGTTTCGCAAGTTTTCAACTTGTTCAACGTGAAGGGTGGATGGTGAAAGGTGAAGATAATAGTTATTTATAAGGAAGTATTATCTTCACTCAGGCGAAGCCTGACTTCACTTTTCACTTTATTCACTTCAACTTGAGCTTGCGAAAGTTGAGTTACAGAATTACATGCATTCCGGAAATATATCCCATCCACGAGGCCTCCTTGCCCTTTCTCCTGCCATACTCTTTCTTGCACTTTATCTCGGATCGTCGTTGCTGACAGGCGATTTCTATGCCGTACCCATCACGGTGGCACTGGCCGCGGCGTCGGTGTGGAGTATTATTATATATAGTGGAAAACCGCTCGGCGAACGTGTGAAAGTGTTTTCGGAAGCGGCCGGCCGCGAGAACATATTATATATGGTGTGGATCTTTATCCTTGCCGGGGCTTTTGCCTCGCTTGCCAAGGGCATGGGCGCCGTCGACGCCACCGTACGCCTGACCATGCATGTGTTTCCTGCCGGCTTCGTGCTTCCGGCCATCTTTATAGCGGCCTGTCTCATAAGCATGTCGATAGGTACGTCGGTGGGCACGGTTGTGGCTCTGACGCCTCTTGTGGTGGAACTTGCCGACAGCTCGGGAGCCGAGGTGCCGCTGTATCTGGCGGCTGTGCTCGGAGGCGCTTTCTTCGGCGACAACCTGTCGTTTATTTCCGATACCACTATAGCGGCCACGCGTACACAGGGCTGCCAGATGGCCGATAAATTCAAGGCGAACCTACGCATAGCGCTTCCGGCCGCCGTAATTACTCTTGCGGTCTATACGGCAATCGGTCTTGATGCGGGCACGGCGGCTTTCGAAGTAGGCCCGCTGGCGTGGTCCGATGTGCGCCTTGTGGCGCCTTATCTGCTTGTCATAGGTCTTGCCGTGGCCGGCGTGAATGTCATAGTGGTGCTTGTGAGCGGCATTGTGCTTGCGCTGCTGTGCTCTGTGCCTTTCGGTACGGCGCCTCTCGAGGCAGTGTCGCTGCTTGGCTCGGGCATAGCGGGCATGAGCGAACTTATCATCATCACCCTTCTGGCTGCCGGCATGCTCGGCATAGTCAAGGCTGCCGGCGGCATCGACTATCTGCTGCGTGCCATATCGGGCCGCGGCCTTGGCTACCGCGGCGCCCAGGCGGCCATGTGCCTCATAACCGGAGCGGTCAACCTCTGCACGGCCAACAATACCGTGGCTATTCTCACTACCGGCTCGCTGTGCCGGAGCCTGGCACAGCGCTTCGGCATCTCGCCCAGACGCGCGGCCTCTCTGCTCGATACCTCGAGCTGTATCATGCAGTGCCTCATACCCTTCGGAGCCCAGACGCTCCTGGCCACGGGCATGGCCGGCATTTCGCCGGCGGCTCCATGGCGATGGCTGTTCTATCCGTGGGCGCTGTGTCTGTGCGTGTGCGGCGCCATAGTCATTGGTCGCCCGCGCCATGCCGTAGAGGCTGTCTGAAGCCTGCTGTGTGAACCATGCGGGGCATGCGTGTGTTTTCTTGGTACAAACATTTTTCAACTATTGTTATGTTCAAGAAAATTATCGTATGTCTGGTGGCTGCGGCCGCCGCTCTGGGCATGTCGGCCCAGAAAGCCGAAATCACGGCTTCGTATGGAGCCTACACACAGATGGACGCTACCAATATGCACGACGGGTGGCATGGTGTCAACACGGCCTGGGGTGCCCTTAACCTCGGTGTGAACTTCCGCGTGACTCCCAAAATATGGATTGGTCCATCGTATACTTTTTCATCGACCAGCACAAAAGGCCCCGATGCAAGCCATATCGCCTATCATGCCGTGATGTTCAACGGCCGGTATCAGTACTACGGCAACAGCATCGTGAAACTGTATGCCAAGCTCGGCCTCGGTGTGGAGTTTTCCTACATGCAGCCTAAGGGCGGCGACAACTATACAAAGTCGTACTGCGCCTTCCAGATCGTGCCGATCGGTGCACAAGTCGACCTGTCGCGAAGCGTGGCAATGTTCGGTGAGGCCGGTTTCGGCGCCCAGGGTATGTTCCAGTTCGGATTCCGTTTCAAAATTTAACATTTCAAAAAACATTGAACTTTAGCCAATTGTGAAAAAGGCGAAAAATTTCAGTAAAAAAACTTGCTGAAAAATTTGCACGGTATTCAAAAAGTGCCTACCTTTGCATCGCTTTTGAAAAACAACACGGGGTGTAGCTCAGTTGGTTAGAGTACGCGTCTGGGGGGCGTGAGGTCGCTAGTTCGAGTCTAGTCACCCCGACAAAAGCAAAGAGCGATAATCTGTCACGACAGATTGTCGCTCTTCCCCTTTTTATACATATGCTAATCCTGCTGGCCTGATGTCGCTCCGGTCCGTACGCCGTGAACATTATGGGGTAAGAAATGTTTGGATTATGACAGCCCGCAGGCCCTCCTTTCTGCTGCCCGGGCTGAGACTAATGTGCCAGACATGAAGGTGTACGACATCACATACCCGTTCAAGTTGCTTGCGGTTGTTTTGATTGCAATCTCGGGGTCCTCGGCCTGTATCGCATCCGATCCTGAAAGATGCGGCAACGATTGTCTTCACATTGCCCTGAAAAGCAATGTGCTTCATGATGCCGCGCTGACCCCTGACTTCGGCGTGGAGATGGCTCTGCCGCGAAATGTATCTGTGAGTCTGGAGGGTGTGTATGCCTGGTGGAGCAACAACTCGAGGCACCGCTACTGGCGCATACGCGGCGCATGGCTGGATGTGAACTACTGGTTCGGACCGGCGGCCGCCGCACGGGTGCTGACAGGACATCATGCAGGCATCTACGGTTCGTGCCACGATTTTGACTTCGAATTCGGTAACAAGGGATGGCAGTCGCGTCGGCCGGCTTTCGGCGCCGGAGTGAGCTATGGCTATTCTTTGAGGCTGAACGACCGGCTGAATCTTGATCTGAGTGTCCGCGCGGGGTATTTTGGCGCCCGCATCACTGCCTATACGCCGCAATGCGGAAGGTATGTGTGCTACGACAGATATTTCAGGCACTATGTCGGGCTGACAGGCATGGCTGTGACGCTGGTGTGGTTTCCGGGACGCGGCCGCATCAACACTCCTGCGAGATGAGCATGCTGAAAACATACCTTATATCTGTGGTGCTCGGCGTACTCCTTAGTGCGGGAATGTCTTCGTGCGCCCACAAAGACATAGAGTGTCCGGCCGGAGGGACGCCGATAGAAATATTGTTCGAGTGGGATAACGCCCGCGATGCCGATGTGGCCGGAATGACATTGTTTTTCTATCCGACCGACGGAAAGGGGCAGATATGGCGATTCGATATAGCAGGTCGCGACGGCGGCCCGGTGGACATTCCTCCGGGAACATACCGCATGGTGGCCTGTAACAACGATGTGGCCGGCCTGGCGCTCGAAGATACCGGCAGTGCGTCGGCAATCCGCGCTGTAGCGGCCCGGCAAGTGGCCGACAGTGTGTATGCGGGCACGGCGATGCTCTATGGAGCTGTTGTCGGCCGGCTTGAGGTAACCCCTTGTGCCGTGCGATACACCACTGACTCCGGACGCATTAAAGAATGCGGAAAACGGCTCGTGAGATGCCGGCCCGACTCGCTGGCCACATGTTATACCATAGCTGTCCGCAAGGCTACCGGCCTGGAGAGCGTGCGCGGTGTGTCGGCAGTCCTTGCTCCGGTGTCTTCGGGGGTATTTCTTGAAAGTGGAATCAATGCGGGCGCTATAGCGGCCCTTTATATGCCTATTGCCGCAGACCGGCAGACGAATAGTCTCACCGGTAGCACCTGTGCTCCCGGCCGGCCCGCAGAAGATATATCGGCATACAGAGTATCGGCGCGGATAGAGAAAGCCGACGGCAAAATATACGAGCGCCGTATCGAGTTGGAACAGGGCAATGTGAACATCATGTCGCCGCACAATGTTATGATTATAATAGATGATTTCAATATTCCCGGCGACATTTCATCGGGCGATGTCGGAGGCATAGATGCCGCCGTCGACGGTTGGAGCGTAGTCGAGATTGAACTGGGATCGGGAATATAAAACGAGAACTACTATTTTGACAAATACTGTAAAACTACTTATGACTATGAAGACAAATGTGCTGCTGGCGGCTGTGTCGCTGTCTGTATTCTCTGTGCTTGCCGTGTCGTGTTCCGGCGAGTCTGACAATATAAAGGGCGATACCGGAGTCGATGACGGTGCTATCCGCTTTGCGGCTTCTACAGAACTGTCGCGTGCGGGCGATATAACCACAAACAATCTCACTTCCTTCAACGTATATGCCTATACCGGTACGGCGTCAGAGCCTGTGACTTTTATGAATAATGTCGTTGTAAGCAAGACGGCATCGAATGTATGGACCTACTCGCCGCTGCAGTACTGGCCCGCAAAGCAGAAAGTGGATTTCTACGCTTTTGCGCCTGCGGGATGGGTCGGCGCCGACGGACCGCTTCATCCTGTGGCATACGACGCCGTGAGCGGTACCGAGGATATAGTGTATGCTGTCAGTCCCGATCTGTCGGGTAATACCGGTGTGGCCAATGCGCAGGTAGTATTCAATTTCCGGCATGCGCTTTCCAAGCTTACCGTGAAGATGAGTTCGACCAATCAGGCGCTTAAGGTTGTCGTGACCAATGTGGCGATGGCCAATATCATGACCCGTGGCAATTTCAACTTCCCCGCGGGCTCGACTGCCGACACACCCTCTGCCGAGACCGTAGGCAAATGGACCGACCAGAATACGCCTCATGCCTATGTGCTGCACTGGTCGCAGGCTATTTCCGACCAGATGACTCTGACCACCACACCAACAGTGATTGCTGCAGCGGGTATGGGCCGTGGCGGACAGATGTATGTGATTCCACAATCACTCATCAACCAGAGCGGAAGCACGGGCAGCGACACCTATATAGCTGTGCAGTGCTCTATCTTCGACGCCAAGAGCGGCGAGCGTCTGTGGCCTAACGAGAATACGCCGGAAGAAAATCTGGTCAACGGCAGTTCGTCGGGTGACGGCCTGCTTAAGTTCCCGCTTGCCACCAACCGCTACAATTCATGGCAGCCCGGCGTACACTATATCTACAGCCTTGTAATAAACTCCAACGAGGAGATGGGTGCTATAGAATTCGGCACCCCGACAGTCGACACATATATCGACGTGGAACAGACCTACGAATAACAGATTCGGTATAATACTGAACGATATTGAGGCCCCGGAAAGCTGCGTGCACACACTTCCCGGGGCCTTTTTCTATCTATGACATCAGATTTATGCCGTCAATGACAGCCGATTCATCCGGTATAATTTCCCATCGGGTCGAAGAGCGAGGCGTGTTCGAGTCCCCTGCTGTCCATGAGGCGTATTATGGGAATGAGAGAGCGACCGCTCAACCCGTGGAGGCAGTTCGGCAAATACTTTCTTTGTCACCAGCCCCATGGCTTCCATCTGGCCAAGTTGCTATATAAGCTATTGCGGACGCCGACGGGCTGCCGCGCCTGTTCCGCCGCTTCGGCGACGCACTGGTGCTCAGCACCACTCTGGTACCCTGCAAGGCCTATACTGCGGCCATTACATGCACTTCCACAGGCGAACTTGCTCCCTGGGTAGCCGACGGCGGCGATCTGGCCGGAATGAACAGCTGCGACAGGCGCATAACCATGGTGCCCGGCGGCGTGCCGCTGTGTGTCGACGGCCGTGTGGCGGGTGCCATCGGCGTTGGCGTCGGCAGCAAGGAGCAGTATATGGAAATCGCCCTGCATGTGGCCGGCGTGTTCGCCTCGCTATTGAAGTAAGAGGTCGTTTAGGATTCACATATGTTATTAAACAACGAACTATATTAAAAACCAAATAAAATGAGGCAAAAATTACATCCACCTTAGA
>ENA-ORMR01000354-ORMR01000354.1-human-gut-metagenome-genome-assembly--contig:-NODE-354-length-49656-cov-6.392270_pt1 | contig 49656 bp, 42 predicted proteins | sample MGYA00242107_ERZ509003 | MGnify/ENA primary metagenome ERZ509003 (study PRJEB26280, sample SAMEA2338699) | human gut metagenome | biome: human gut; feature: human-associated habitat; material: faeces...
GTACTGTTTGTGGCTTATATTTTGATAAACAAGAGACTTTAAATGGTTATTATCAGCTATTTGAGCGTATTTGGCGTAAATATGGCGTTCCAGCTAAATTTTTAACTGATAATAGAACTGTATTTATATATAATGGTTTAAAACAAAAATCAATGGAAAAAGACACTCTAACTCAATTTGGTTATGCTTGTCATCAATTAGGTGTAGAACTTATTACGACTTCTATTCCTGAAAAAAAGAGTCGCATTGAGCGACTCTGGGAAACATTGTTAAGCCGACTTACCATCGAACTAAGACTTGCCGGCATTAACAATATTGAAGATGCAAATGAGTTTCTTAATACCTATACCACTAAATATAATAAACGTTTCGCTCTTCCCATTAATTATATCACATCTGTATTTGAAATGGTTGATAAAAACTTAATAAATACTACTTTATCTATTATTTCTAAAAGAGTATTTGATAAAGGTTGTTCAATCAAATATAAAAATAAAACTTATTTAGCTTATAAAGGCAAACAACAAATTAATTTTTGTCGTAACACTAAATGTCTAGTTATCAAGACTTTTGATGGAAGACTTCTTTGTAATGTTGATGATGAGCTATATCAACTTGTAGAATTAGAAGATAAACAAAAATATTCTAAAAACTTTGATTTTGAACAACAAGAAAAGAAAAAGAAATATACTGGTCATATTCCACCAATGACTCACCCTTGGAAAATGGCATCATATCAGGCATATCTTCTTAGTAATAAACGTACTGAAGATTACGCTTATAATTAAATTTTTTTTGGACATTTTGCAAAGTTATTGACATTTTTTCGTTCCTTATTCGTTCCTTATTATTCTTTATATGTTCTCTGTTTTATTTTTAAAGATTTTATTTAATTTTTGATATACATTAATTTTCTTACCTGTAGAAAATTTTTTTAGATTTATTTATTGGAAATGTTAAATCACTTTACACATTATTAATAATTAAATATAAAGCATTTTGTTTAAAAGATTTGTGGTGTTTAATTTAAGTAATTTGTGGTATTATTTAATATCTTTTACATTTCATTTACTTTGCCCAAAATATCCTGATAAATTTCCAAATTTTTATATTATTTAAAAATATTATCAATCAATTCTTTTAAAATATTATTTTTCAAATCTCTTAATACAGATGAGTAACCACAAATATCAGTACATTCAAATGGAGAAATAATGGGCATTACCTGCCAATTTCTACAACCACTTGGATAACTAGCTGAATATCCTTCTTCTCTACTAGCACCACAAGTAGAACCACAACCAAATCCACTTGGAAATTCCGGAATAGTATTATCCGAAGAACCATTAAGATTTTCCTGCAAATCATTTCCATTATTACAACCATAACCGGTATAATTATTAGAATCAACTTCAAATTCAATATTGTCTTCATTTTCAGTTAATTCTTGTGCATAAATATGAATTCCAAAGCTATTAAATAAAAGACATAATATAAATAATATACCAATTATTGTTAATAACTTACTCATTTTTTTAAATATTTTCATTACTTTCCTCTGCATAATATATTATATTTTTTCAAATTTTACTGCTATTACACCATTATAGTTATCTTCATTTGTTACAATAGCGGTATAAGTGTTTGTTTTATTTTTTTCTACTACTTTGCCATTAAATGTCCACTCTTTTACCTTATATCCTTCTTTGGGGGTTGCGATAAATGTTAATTCGCGACTTCCCTTTTTACCTCCACGAAGTCCTATACAATAACTATTTTCTCCACAATTAAGTTCACAAATACTGACGTCATTACAACGTTCAATTGTTGGATTAAAGGAATCTGTTGTTTGAATAGTTAATTCTCCTTCTCCTTCTGTAACAGAAAAATGGAAAATATAACCATATTCTGACTTAGTACAACCAATCATTGCAATACTAAGCATTATAAGAACAATTACAAAAAAGATTTTTTTCATAAATATACTCCTCCTGTCTTTAATAATATTAGTATACTTTTGGCCGTATACTATGGCCAACTAGCTCTTTGATGATACGTTTTAATACTAAATAAATTAACATACTAGTACCTCCCCATACTGTCTTTTATGTTTTATCACTATTATTATATGAACTTTACACATAATAATCTATTTTCAAACAAAAAAGTCCCCTTTTCCTAAGAGAGCTTGTATCTAGTCAGTGTATTTTATTCTTAAGAGTGTTTTAAAGCAGACTTATGAAATATTAATGTATTACAATTATATTTTACAATAATATGGAAAATAATGCAAGCGTTTTATTTATTTAAGAATTTGTGTTTATTTTTGATAGATTTAAATACAGTTGCCCCGAAATCTCGTTAGTATCCTCTTCTATATGCTTTTACCTATATTTCTGTTTTTGATAAAGAACTGACAAAAGCCTTAAAACCTGCTTAAAAGTTTGTAATGATAATAATATTAAAATCCCCTTGTTCCTAAAATTTGAAATCAGTTCAACTCCCCAGTCTAGCCGTAAAAAAAGAAGGTTCAACTCCTTTGTACAACTCTACACTTTTTGAATAAAAAAGAGCTATTTTCAACATTTCATCATAGTGAGACTATGAATTTTTGTGAAAATAGCTTATTTTTTAAAAGTCTACAAAAGACTTTTTGACCGACTTTAATGGCAGGGTTAGTAGGATTCGAACCTACGAGTGACAGGGTCAGAACCTGTTGCCTTACCACTTGGCAATAACCCTATTGCCATATTATTATACTACATTGCAATGGAATTTGCAATTTTTTAATCTATTTATTTGTAACTTCAATTAGTTCATAATTTTTTGAGCCAATGCCTAGTTTTTCAGCACTTTCTATTGTATGAATACCGTTACGACTTTCTACACGTTCAATAAAATGAGCTTTGCCTGGATCATTTGAGTTATATACTAAATCTATACAAGCTTGGTCAATGGCAACAGGGTCAGTTGAAATTAAAACACCGATATCTTTAATACATGGGTCTTCTGCAACCGCGCAACAGTCACAATCTACCGACATATTTTTCATTATATTAATATAAACAATTTTTTTGTTGAAGTAATTAATAACTGAGCTTGCCGCATCAGCCATTGATTCTAGGAATTTATCATGGTTGGCAGTCCAAAGATCTTCTGGTTTTCCACAGCCATGAATGTATGCTTTACCATAAGATGAAGCAACCCCAATTGATAATTGTTTTAGTGCTCCGCCATATCCACCCATTGGATGACCTTTAAAGTGTGAAAGTACTAACATTGAATCATATTTTTCAATGTCTTTTCCTACATAGTTCTTTTTAATTACTTTACCATTAGGAATTTCTAATACTTTATCTGGTCCTTCTGCATCTAATAAATCAACTCGATAACTATTTAACCATCCATGTTTATCTAAAGTTTCCATATGTGCCTTAGTTGTATTTCTACCGCCTTCATACGCGGTGTTACATTCTACTACGGTTCCCTTTACTCTTGCGACAATATGTTTAAACCAATCTGGTCCCAAAAAGTTTTGATTACCAGGTTCACCAGAATGTAATTTTACTGCCACATTTCCTTCAAGTTGTACACCTAATATATCATATAACTTAACTAATTCATGACTATTAAGGTTTTTTGAAAAATAAACAATTGATTTCACAGTATCTTCCTTTCTTTTATATTATTTTATTATCTATCTAAATAATTCGATGCCTTCGCAAGTTCATCGGTAACTTTTAGATGTTGAGGACAAACTTTTTCACATCTATGACACTTAATACAAGTATTTGCTTGACCTGATTTAGTTGTATTGATTAAATTTTTATACATTTCTTTGTATTTATTATTGATACCCATGATAAGTGCTTGATTATAAATTTTAAATATTTCTGGTATTAAGATATTCTTTCGACATTCACTTACACAATATTTACAATTTGTACAACCAATTGATGATTTTTTAATTAATTTTGTTTTAATTTTGCTGATTAATTCGTATTCCTCATCACCTAGTTTAACAAAGTCTTTAAATGTATTAATATTATCTTCTACTTGTTCTTTATTACTCATTCCAGATAATACCATAATAACACCATCAAGGGAACCAGCATATCTAAGTGCTAAAGAAGAAAAAGAATTGGTTTGATGATATTGTTCAAATAGTTTTGCGATATCATCATCAAAATTAGCTAAAATGCCACCTTTAACTGGTTCCATAACAATAATATTTTTATGATATCTTCGACATATTTCATAATTATGTCTTGAAGCTATTATTGCATTATCCCAATCTAAGTAGTTTATTTGTAATTGGACAAACTCAACTTCGGGATGATTAGCTAAAATGTTTTCAAGTAAAGCAGGTGAACCGTGGAATGAAAAGCCAAAGTGTTTGATTAAACCTTTCTTTTTTAGTTCTTGACAGAAATTCCAGCAGTCGTTTTCATTGTATATTTCAATATTTGCTTCTTGTACCGCATGTAATAAATAATAGTCAATATATTCTATTCCTAATCTATCTAGTGATTCTTTAAAGATTTCTTCTTTATCAGAACCCTCTTTTAGTTTCCATGCGGTGAGCTTGTCCGCAATATAGTAATCACTTCGGTTATATCTTTTAACTACTGCTTCTTTAAATGCAACTTCTGAATTTTCGTAAACATATGCGGTATCAAAATAAGTAAAGCCATTACTTAAAAAGGCATCTGCCATAATTTTTACTTGTTCTATGTCGATTTCACCGTTTATTTTCGGTAATCTCATTAATCCAAATCCTAATTTTTTCATTTCTCTTTTTTCCTTTTTATTTGTATTCTGATAAACCCATCCGTTCTCTAACGTGAGTACGATAGAATATACCCCACTCTTTTAAATTATCATCGCTTACTGATACGATATCTGAAGACAATGCTTTAAAAATTGATGCACTTCCACTACTATTTGAAATGTTCCATGCAACATAACTAATATTTAAACTATCTAAATCTTGATACCATTTATTTATGTAATCATTATAAATTGGCCCATCACCAGTATTTTCCATACCTCCATGTTCTGATATGAATACCGGAATGCCTGCTCTATAAGCGCGTTTTACTAATGTAGCATCAGTTCCGTCTCCCGCATAGAAATGATAGCTATACATTATATTAGTGTACCCTTCAAGTGGACTTGCCATAACACTGCTTAAATCTGATGTCCATTTTGGATTTCCAACCAGTACTATGCCATCACTATTTTTGCGAATAGCAGGAATAACTAGGTTTGCATATTCTTTGCAATCTTTCCAAGTCGTTTTTCCTGATGGTTCATTCATTATATCAAATAAAATATTTTCGTAATCTTTATATTTTTCAGTAATTTTACTGAAAAATTCAACTGCTTCTTTTTTATAGAATAAAGGATTTTCATCTCTTTCATCTTCTGCACCAAGCATGTGCCAATCAACGATAACATACATATCAAGTTGAGTTGCATATTCAATGCCTTTGCAAACTAAATCAAACAATGCGGCTTTCTTACTAGGCGTAGTTACACAATATCCACCCTCACTAGTATATAGTGATAATCTGATTACGTTAATGCCGAAACCATTTCTTAATGATTCAAAAGTCTCATAATTTACGTATCGACCAAACCATTGTAAGCCATGGGTTGAAAGACCAATTAATTGAAACTTTTCACCATATTGGTCAACTAGATCAGGTCCAACTACTTGTAACTTACCATGGGTTGAAAAGCCATTATTGACATAAGCCATTTTAGATTCACAGTAATCACAATTTTCACATTCTCTATGACGATAACCACATTCAGCACTAGTTGGTTCCTTATCAATTATGTAAACGATACTATGACCAGTTGGTTTTAAGATATTTTCATTTTCATAATCACAGTTATGGCACTTAGTAAATGAACTTCCATATGTTGTACAAGTTACTGGTACAACTATTTCTTCATATAAATCGTGTTCTTTGACCATTTCATCTTCATATAAAAGCTCTTCACATCTTGTACAATATACTTCTACAGTGTATGTGTTATTGCATTTAGCATCTTCTGGAAACTTAATACTTTCTTCATGGCCTAAAGGACTTCCTTCTTCAAAACTACAAATTCGACAAATTTTAGGTTTTGTACAAGTAGCTTTCTTAAAAATATGAGTATGTTCACCTACAGGGTCACCTTCAGTTGCTCCACATCTTTGACAAGTTTTAGGACGCTCGTATGTCGCATCTAGCCAATCATGACCAAGTGCAGTTCCTCTAGTTTCGCCACATTTAGTACAAGTTGAAGGACTTGTACACGTTGCATTACTAAAGTTATGTTCACATGCTTCAATATTGTTCTTTTTGCAACCTGAAAAAAAGCAAATCGTAAGTACTAAAGCAATGATTAAAAATATTCGGTTTTGTTTCATGGTTACTCCTTTTTTATCTATTTATTACTATAATTATAACAAACAAAATGCATTTTGTCGAGGGGAAAACAAAATAAAAAGTAGTTTAAGCTACATTAAAGCCTAAACTACATTATTACTATTTATTTGTATAATTGTCGAAATATCCTTGAACTAGGACAATAGGTGTACCTTTATCACCTGATCCACTAGTTAAATCACATAATGAGCCAATTAAATCGGTTAATTGTCTTGGTGTTGTACCTTCAGAAATCATTTTTCCTACTAAATCTTTTTCTTTTTCAATTATACGTTTTTCAATTGCCATTCTTAATTCTTCACCTTTTAAGTCTTTAAAGTCATTATCAGCTAAGAATTTAAGTTTTAATTCATTTGGTGTACCAATTAAACCTTTAGTGAAAAATGGAGAAACAACAGGATCAGCTAATTCCCAAATTTTACCTTGAGGGTCTTTAAAAGCTCCATCACCATATACCATTACTTCAAAATGTTTATTAGTTTTTTCATATAATTGTTTTTGAATATCTTCAACAAGATATTGTGAGTCACGTGGGAATAGTTTAACCTTATCTTCAGTTGCTTTGTTTGATCCAAGTAGACCATACTTTTCATTATAGCCACTTCCATCAACGCTACTTGTAAGTATGTCATCTAAACCTAATACGACTTTTGCCCCTGCATTTTTTAGAATACGTTTTGTTCTGTTTCTAGTATGAATATCACAAGTAATGATGCTGTCGGCATAATTTAAGATTGTCTTTGCTTGATTAGCAAAAATAACTTCAACTTCAGCGCCCATTTCTTTGATAATACTCATATAGTATTCAACATAATCTACACCAGTAAATTCATGTACATTATGTCCGAATAAATCACGATATTGTTCAAGGGTAAGAACATCTTTATATGGATCGATATTTTTTTCATCTAATTCATCATAAGATATTAAAGAATTACCAACTTCATCAGAAGGATAACTTAACATTAAAACGATTTTTTTTACACCTTTTGCGATACCTTTTAAAAGAATTGCAAATCTGTTTCGTGATAATATTGGAAATATTACACCAATTTTTTCACTTTTTACTTTGTTTTTAACATCTGTTGCTATTTGATCAACAGTTGCATAATTTCCTTGAGCTCTTGCAACAATTGATTCAGTAATCGCAACAACATCACGATCATTTAGGGGGAAGTTTTCTTCTTCACTAGCTAGTATGATACTATCAGTAACAATACTTACTAAATCATCGCCTTCTTTAATGATAGGACATCTTACGCCTCTTGATACAGTACCTAATCTTCTACTCATTTTTAACTCCTAATTTGATAATTTGTAATACATTAATTAGGTATTACAATAAATTATATACTAAAAAGCCAAAAATTTAAAGAAAAATGCAATTACCAGTTTCAATATCGTAGATACTACCAATAAATTCAACATTTTTAAAGATTGCAAAAGCTTGTTTTAAATTTAAAACTTCTGCTTTTACATTTAATTCAATTGCTTTATCGTAGCCTTTTTCATTTTTTATATTTTGAGATATTCTTTCAATTAATTTATTTACGTATCTACCACTTGCATGATTTAGGCAAGATGAAACTGCGCCACAGTTTTTATGCCCTAAAACGACCACACAGGTAATGTTTAAATGTTCAATAGCATATTCAATGCTACCAAGCACAAATTCATCAACAACGTTTCCCGCAACACGTACAACAAACAAATCGCCAATTCCTTGTTGAAAAATAACTTCTGGAATTACTCTTGAGTCTGAACAAGTAATAACTAAGGCAAATGGTGATTGACCATTAAGATAAGTGTCTATTCTTCTATTTTTAGAAACATCACCAATTATTCCACCTTTAACATATTGTTTGTTACCATCTTTTAATTTATTTATGATTGTTTCGTTATTCATATTTTATTTCCTTATTATTGTTTAAAAAAACTATTGAATAATCAATAGCTTTTTTTTACTTTATTTTAAAATAAGATTAGCAAGGGCTGTTACTCCACCAAGTGCACCGAACACACCAGAAAGGATTGATCCTACCGCAAGGCTATATCCTGCATAAGCAAAAGTTTCCGTATTAGTGCTACCAAATCCAAGTACTTCACCGGTGTATGTTACCGAAGTTATTGTTGGAGTCATAAATACAAGGATTGCGGAAACGATAAAACATACGCATACAACTAAACTTGCTAATTTACGATTCTTAACAAATAATGCAATTACTGAACCTACTAGTGGTATAAATAATGCCACAATTAATAAATAAGACATATTAATTTTTGCACTACCACTTGCAAAGCCTAAAACTGAAGCTGAATTTAAAGTTTTTCCAAAAGCAACTTCAAAACCAGTATAAGTAACATCTGAACTATTATCAGATTTACTAATAACAAATGGCAAGAATGCCATAACAACTACAAGCACTGAAAATGCTAAATACAAATATTTTGCATATTTTGATGCAGCACTTTTTTTCTTTTTTGATTTACCCATTTTTATTTCCTCCTTAGTTTTACCATATTTTACCATAAACTTTAAAATAATAAAACGACAATACTCTATAATTTGTTGATTCTTATTTTGAGTAAATTACTTTACCTAGTTGCATATTTTCTTCATTTCTAAATTCTAATAATTCTGATATTGTTACAAATTCAAATCCTTGTTTTTTTAAGTCATTAACAATAATCCTAATTGCTTCCTCATTAAAATTCTTGAAATCGTGGAATAGTAAAATGCCATTCTCTTTCACTTCTTTTTCTACTCTTTTAATGATTGTTTTAGTATCACAACACTGCCAATCTAGTGAATCAGCATTCCAAAGAATAGTTGGAAGTTTGATGTTATTTAAAATTTGCTTGTTAACTAATCCATATGGAAACCTAAATAGTCTCGGATATCTTCCGATTGTTTTAAAGACAATTGCTTGCGTTTTTTCAATTTCTTTTAATCCTTGCTCAAGCGATAATTTCCTAAAATCAGGATGTGAATATGAATGATTTCCTATTTCATTGCCATGATCATTTATGTATTTTAATTCATCTGCATATTTTTCAACATTACAGCCTAATACAAAAAAAGTTGCTTTTATGTTTAACTCATCTAATAAATTAACTATTTTTTTACTATTAAAACTTGGCCCATCATCAAAGGTTAAAGCAACTACTTTTTTGTTTGTAATACTAGTAATATTTTCACCTAAATAAGTACTTGAATATGCAAATTTAACTTTTTCCACATCGCTATTTGTGATGTATGTTGATAAATATACTACAATTTCATCGTTGTTAATAACAACATTGATAAAACCTGAATCATTACTATTGATGTTATATTTGTTTTTCAATACACTATTTATTTTGGTAATAAGGTTATTATTGAAATAAACTCTTTTTTTGGTATTGACATCATAAACATAAGATTTAGTAATTTCGTTATTGTTAAATTTATAAGTAATTAAATAACTTATATAGTTTTTACTAACAAAACTTTCATATGTAGTTTTGGGAATAGTATGATAATTACTTTCAATCGTATCACAAGTTAATTTCATTGTTTCTTTTAGTTGCTCATCAACTTCATTATTGATACTTGGGTAATTAATTTTTGAGTTATCTTTAATTATTAATTCTTTATTTTCAACGTTGATTTCTTTTTTTGGTTCAATATTATTTTTACATGAAAAGATAAAAAATGTAAAAATTAATAATATTAATATTCTTTTTTTCATATTTGTATTGTTTGTTATATTTTAATTTTTAAACAAAGAAAAAAATGTTAAACCGAAATTTAACATTTTCTTCAAAAGTTATAAAGTTATTTTGTCATTTTTACAATTGATATTGCATCGGAAATAGTTTTTTCGTATGCTTCCATACCATATTTATCTACTTCAGCTTTGTTCTTTTCACCATGGGTTAAGCAACCAGCACCACCGATACAACCACCCAGGCAAGCCATACCTTCAATGAAGTTGCCATCTAATAAGTTTTTGTTTTTCTTTAATAGAGCAATCTTACATTGTTCGATACCATCGCAAGTAACAGCTTTTAGGTCAAAATCAGTAATATTGTTTTCTTTAAGTGCTTCTTTTACAGCATCAGATAATCCACCTGATCTTGCAAAAATTCTTCCATAGTATGAAGCATTATCAAGAATATCTTCTTCAAAAGTAGTGATATCAAATTCTCTACTATCGAATAATGCTTGTAATTCTTCAAATGTTAATACATTATCAACGTATTTCTTTACTTCTTCTTGTTGTATTTCTTTTTTCTTGGCTGTGCAAGGACCAATGAAAATTACTTTACAAGTTGGATCATTTTCTTTTAAATATTTGGCAATTGTTGCCATTGGAGATAAATTATGAGAAATATGTTGTACTAAATTAGGAAATTCGTTTTTAATGTATGTAACGAATGCAGGACAACAACTACTAGTTAGGAATCCTTTTTCTACTAATTCAAGTGATTCAGTATGTGCTACCATATCAGCACCTAGTGCAGCTTCTACTACGGTGTAAAAGCCTAATTTCTTTAGTGCGGTGATAACTTGGCCAAGTTTAGCGTAGTTAAATTGACTTGATATTGATGGAGCAACTACGGCATATACTTTGTATTTTTCGTTATTGTTGCTTTTCTTCAAAATATCAATTGCATCAACAATCATTGATTTATCAGATATTGCGCCAAATGGGCATTGATATACACAAGCACCACAGGCAATACATTTATCATCGTTGATTTTTGCTTCTTTGTTTTCACCCATTGAAATAGCTTTAACTTTACAAGCAACTTCACAAGGGCGTTTATAATTGTGAATGGCACTATAAGGGCATACTTTTGCGCAAGCGCCACATTCAACACATTTTGTTTTATCAATATGTGCTACGTGATTATCATCAAAAGAAATGGCACCACGTTTACATGCGTCTTCACAGCGGTGAGCAAGACAGCCACGACATGCGTTAGTTACTTCATAACCACCCATTGGGCATTCATCACACGCTATATCGATTACTTCGATAACGTTTTTGTTGTTACGATCGCCACCCATTGCAACTTTTACTCTTTCAGCAATAATTGCACGTTCTTTGTATACGCAACAACGCATAGTTGGAACCTTACCAACAATAATCTTTTTAGGAATATCTAAAATATTTTCAGTAAGGGTATTATCCCAAGATTCTTTTGCTACTTCCTTTAGCACTTGATATTTTATATATTGAACTTTTGTATCAAATTTTTTCATTATATCACCTTTAGAAATAACTAACCTTAATTCGTTTTCCCATTAATTTTAGATACTTGGTTAGTTCTTCAACTAAATTCATTTTAATATTGAAATTAATTGGTAAATCAGGATTTTGGTGAGCAGGGTTTATTGCACGACCAACATAGAAATTAATATCAGTAGCCTCTTCAAATAATAATCTACTAATTAAAGAAGCACCGTCTTTTTTGAAACACCAATCATCATATAGTTTGTTTTCACCAACATAATCTTTGGCATATTCTACTACTTTATTTATTGTTATTACGCCTTCAGTTACTAAATCAACGCCTTCGATTTCGGCAGTTGGTGGAACATCAGAGTTTTCAAAGTTCAATGAAGCTCTTATTGGTTTTCCTAGATATTTTGCGGCAATAGATGATGTTGTACCACCACAAACAATATGTTTACCTTCTTTGGCAAAGAATAGTGCCATCATACGGTCATTATCATTACGATCTGATGGAGGACCAAATAAAATATTTACTGGTTCACGTTTCCTAATCTTTATGATGCAAGCAGTTGCATCATCACCAGGTTTTCCACCATACAATCGATTACATTCATCAATCAACATTGTTGACATTGTTTTGGCAGTATAACCACCACAATTGATAACTCTTATATAATTGGCAATATCAGATAATTTCCAACCAAAGTTATAGGCAATTCCTATACCTGCATGAGGACATCCATCACTCATTGATGCAAGTACATCACCTTCTTGTAGTCTTAATTGGGTTTTATAAATTTTCTTACCACCCATTATTAATTCTGTTTTAGGATAATTGTAGACTTCATCATTTCTAATTAGGATGATTTGCGGATTGTCATATTGGATTAATTCGGCTTCTTCATTATTCTTTATGTGAATTATTGAGAAAGTTGAATAAGCAACCCCACGTACTGAACAAATTGGTAAAGTAGCAGCAATCGTATCTACACAAGATTCTAGTGATAATCCTGCTGAAATCATTGTAGAAATGATTTTAGAAGTTAATGTAGATAAGATACTCGCTTTTACGCCACTTCCTAAACCATCTGCAAGTACGATAATTGTTGATCCATCTTCTTGTTCAATAATATCAATGTGGTCACCACATAACTCTTCACCATAGTGGTTAATGCTTTTGTAACCAATATCTGCACATAAATTATTCATCGCTAATAGACTCCTTTAATTTAGTTAAAGCAATCTTAGTTTCGGCCGCCGTTTCACCTAATAATGAAGCAATTTCTTGAACAATACGCATTTGTTTATCAACAACTTTATCCGCAATTTCTACCGTTTGTTTACTGATTGTCTCTTTCTTTTCTTTTTCAAGAGCTGCTTCAGTTACATCACGCATAATACAAATCATCATATGATAGTTAGTATCATAAATTATGCTTTGTTCTACGTATTTATCATATTCGGCTAAATATACTTTTTCATTACGAATATTACGCTTAGTTTCTAAAACTTTAGTAAAAGGTACTGGATCTAATATTCTTACAACTTGGTCACCTAAAATATCTGAATCATTTCTAATATTCATAATCTTTTTAGCTGCACCATTGATTTGTTGTACTTCTAGTTTTTCATTTACTACAATTAATCCATTAGGGGTATTACTAACGATGCAATCGGAAAAGCTTTCTGCTTTTTCTTTTAAATATGGAAGGCACATCGAAATTTGTGCTTTTCCTTGATATATTGCGACCGCTTTTTCACGGCATGTATTGTATCCACAAGAACCACAGTTTAGTTCATCACTTGGTTTTGTTTTATTCATTTGTTTTAGAATTTGGGTTATTTCTTCTTCGCTTGGTTTGTTATTATCTATTTTAATAGGAGAAAAATTTTTATAATAGTACATCTTATCAAGTTGTTCTACATCAAAATCTTTAGTACTAGCATAGTGGCTTACTAATAGATAGTCTTTGATATGTGAACAATGATGTTTTTCGATAATAGGACCAGCTATACAACTTCCAACACAAGCTGACATTTCAATAAAACATTTTGAAATTTTACCACTTTCAATATCTTTTAATGCCGCAATACAGTTTTCAACCCCATCTATGGCCATGTATGTGTAACCTTTTGCATCACATTCCATAGTTTTTAGGATACCACCGGTAGTAGGGAATAATCTAGTTTTACCTTTTGCGATTTCCTCACTATCTTGAGTTTGTTCAATTACAATTCCTTCTTCTTTTAACCAATTTGATAATTCTTCAAAGGTTAAAACACAGTCAACAATTCCTTCATAGCGATCTGCTTCATCTTTTTTAGCAACGCAAGGGCCAATGAATATTGTTTTTGCGCCAGGAATTCTTTTCTTAATATCGCTACAATGAGCTTGCATAGGGCTCATTACATTAGCTAAATATTGTAATTCATTAGGAAAGTATTTTTGAATTAATAAATTTACTGAGTGACAACATGAAGAAATCAATATTTCGTGATTACCTTCGTTTAATAAGCGATCATATTCATTTTTTACAAATGTAGCACCTATAGCGGTTTCTTCAGCATCATAAAAGCCTAATTTCTTTAAAGCATTACGAATAGCTTCTATACCAATTCCGTTATAATTAGCTATAAATGATGGCGCAATACTAGCAACAACTGGTGCTTTTGACATTAGTAGTACTTTAGCTTTTTCTACACCATCAACAATTTCTTTGGCATTTTGAGGACAGATTACAAAACATTGTCCACAAAGAATGCATTCATTATCTATAATATGTGCCTGATTTGCCGAAAATCTAATTGATTTTACTGGGCAGTGTCTTATACATTTATAACAGTTTTTACAATTTGATTTCTTTAATGTTAGGTACTTAGACAATTTACTCACCTCAAATTAATTTAAATATGGAACTATTTTTTCATTCCAAAATTTTTCAATTTCATCAACAGTAACACCTGTGTAAACTTGATCATTAACAAAGATAGTAACACCGATACGGTTACATTTTCCCGCACAGAAACTTCCTGATAAAATAATCTTGTCCCACAAGTCTTCTGTTTCAATTTTTTTGTTTATGTATTCAACAATATCGGGAGCATGCTTTAAAAAGCATGAACTCCCAATACAAACTTTTACTTCTACCATTATTTTAATTTTTCAACAACATTCTTTTCGAAGAATTCGTTAACTTGGTCGGGTGTTAAAGAGAATAATTCATCATTTACTTTAACGCAAACACCATTTTGACATTTTCCCATGCAGAATGTTCCGCTTAATTCAACCTTATCATTTAAATTGTTTTTTGCAATTAAGTATTGTAGTTGTTCAACAACTTGTCTTGAACCTTTAATATGGCATGAGCTACCAATACAAACAGTAATTTTAATCATTTTCTATTCCTCCGTTTTTTATTCGTAATCTACAACATTAACCCAAGAAAGTAAGAACTCTCTTTCTTTTTCGTTACCCTTAACTGATTGAGAAGCAGCAACGATTGGCAACCATTTTTGAATGTCTTTTTTAGTAACATTTCCTTTTTTAGCATATAAATCAAGATACTTTTCCGCACCTGTAATGTCACCTGATAGCCAGAATAATAAGTAAGTTCTTGCGGCATCAGCACATGGATTACCTTGAGTAGCATGTGACCAGTCGATAATATATGGTTTATTATCTTCAGAGATTATGATATTTGAAGGGTTGAAGTCACCATGGCAAAGTGAATTACCCTTTGGCATACTTTCAAGTCTTGTATGCAAATCATATTTAGTTGTTGAAGCAATGTCAGCCATATTAATCTTACGATTCATCTTATCTTTTAATTTAGTTAATAAAGGGCAAGTATTTTTTTGAGTAGCTAATTGAATATCTACAAATTGTTCAAGATATTGATCTTTCTTTTCTGGATATTTTTCCATTAATTGAAGAAGAGTATATCCTTTGATATATTCAGTTATAATAGCCCATTTACCATCAATCATAGTAACTTCTTTGATTTTTGGTACATTAATAGGTAATTCTTCTACTCTAGCTTGATTTAATGCTTCATTTAAAATGTCGGCTTTTGAGTATTCTTTATTAAATACTTTTACACAATTGTTTTCATCACAATAAATTGTTTTTGCATTTCTAATAGCAATAATTTTTTCAAGATTCATATTCTTCTCCTCACTTTCTATTTATTAATCGTTCTGTTCTTTTTATATGCACGTTTAAAATCATTTTTATCTTCAGGAATATAACTTTCTAGATCTTGAACTGGAACAGGTTTTTCAACAAATTCTTTACCATAATAAGCATTTAAGTACATTTGTTTGATTTCACTCATTAATGGATAACGAGGGTTAGCACCTGTGCATTGGTCATCGAATGCTTGTTCAACCATTGCGTCAAGTCTATTTAAGAAGTCTTTTTCATCTGGAACATAATCTTTAATAGTAGGTTTAATACCAATCTTAACTTTTAATTCATCAATAGCTTTGATTAAATTGTTAACTTTTTCTTCGTCAGTATTTCCACCAAGACCTAAATAATCAGCAACTTCTGCATATCTTTGCATTGTGTGAGGGTGATCATATTGAGGGAATGTACCCATCTTAGTTGGAACTTCGGCAGAATTGAATCTAATTACTTCATCTAACATCAAGGCATTAGCAACACCGTGAGGTAAATGATGGAAGGCACCAAGTTTGTGAGCCATTGAGTGACATACACCTAGGAAGGCATTTGCGAAAGCCATACCAGCCATTGTTGCGGCATTAGCCATCTTTTCACGGGCAACAGGGTCATTAGCACCATTGTTGTAAGCTCTTGGTAAGTATTCGAATATCATCTTTAATGAACGTAAAGCTAAACCATCTGTATAGTCAGTAGCCATAATAGATGCATATGCTTCTAAGCAGTGTGATACAGCATCGATACCTGATGCAGAAGTTAATCCTTTAGGAGCTGTCATATGGAAGTCAGCATCAACAATTGCCATCTTAGGAAGTAATTCATAGTCAGCTAATGGATATTTAACACCAGTAGTTTCATCAGTGATTACCGCAAATGGTGTAACTTCTGAACCTGTACCTGCAGATGTAGGAACAGCGATAAAGTAAGCTTTTTCACCCATCTTAGGGAAAGTATAAATACGTTTACGAATATCCATGAAACGCATTGCCATATCTAAGAAGTCTACTTCTGGATGTTCATATAATACCCACATAATCTTGGCAGCGTCCATTGCAGAACCACCACCTAATGCGATAATGCAGTCAGGTTGGAATGATTTCATTTGTTCAGCACCACGTTTAGCACATGCTAATGTTGGGTCTGGTTCAACATCAAAGAATACTGTGTATTCCATATTCATTTCTTTTAATTTTTCAATAATAGGGTTAGCATTTCCGTTTGTATATAAGAATTTATCTGTTACGATGAATGCACGTTTCTTATGCATAACATCTTTTAATTCTTGAAGTGCTACAGGTAAGCAGCCTTTTTTGATGTATACTTTTTCTGGAGCTCTAAACCAAAGCATATTTTCCCTTCTTTCTGCGATAGTTTTAATATTTATTAAGTGTTTTACACCTACGTTTTCAGATACACTGTTTCCACCCCAAGAACCACAACCAAGTGTTAGAGATGGAGCAAGTTTAAAGTTGTAAATATCACCTATACCACCTTGAGATGAAGGTGTATTAACAAGAATACGGCAAGTCTTCATACGTTTTGCGAATTCTTCTAATTTAGCTTGTTCAGTAATAGGGTTTAGATAAATTGAAGAAGTATGTCCATAACCACCATCAGCAATTAAATGTTCTGCTTTTGCAAATGCATCTTCGATATCTTTAGCACGATACATTGCTAGAACTGGTGATAATTTTTCATGAGCAAATTCTTCTGATAATTCAACTGATTCAACTTCACCAATTAAAATTTTTGTACCTTCTGGAACAGTTACACCAGCAAGTTCAGCAATTTTAGCCGCTTTTTGACCAACAATCTTAGCATTAAGTGAACCATTGATGATGATAGTCTTTCTAACTTTGTTAAGTTCTTCTTCATTTAAGAAGTAGCAACCACGTTTCATGAATTCACATTTTGCAGTTTCATAAACACCATCTAATACGATAACTGATTGTTCAGATGCACAAATCATACCATTATCAAATGTCTTAGAATGAATGATTGAGTTAACAGCTAAAACGATATCAGCAGAATCATCAATAATTGCAGGAGTGTTACCAGCACCTACACCAATTGCAGGTTTACCAGAAGAGTAAGCAGCTTTAACCATACCAGGACCACCTGTTGCAAGGATAACGTCTGCTTCTTTCATAACTGCATTAGTTAATTCCAAACTAGGTACATCTATCCAACCGATAATGTCTTCAGGAGCACCAGCTTTTACAGCAGCTTCAAGAACTACTTTTGCGGCAGCAATAGTAGAGTTCTTTGCTCTAGGGTGTGGACTAATGATGATACCATTTCTTGTCTTTAAAGCAAGTAAAGTTTTGAAGATAGCTGTTGATGTTGGGTTAGTTGTAGGAACAACTGCAGCAACGATACCCATAGGTTCTGCAACTTTCTTTAAACCATAAGCTTTATCTTCTTCAATTACACCGCAAGTTTTTACATTACGATATTTGTTATAAATGTATTCTGAAGCGTAGTGGTTTTTAATTACTTTATCTTCAACAACACCCATACCAGTTTCTTCAACTGCCATTTTTGCAAGTTCAATACGTGCCTTGTTAGCTGCAAGTGCGGCATTTAAGAAAATCTTATCTACTTGTTCTTCTGTATATGTAGCATATACTTTTTGAGCTTTTTTAATTTTTTCTAATCTAGCTGATAATTTCTCTAAACTATCAACAATTTCATAATTTTTTTCCATGTAAATTACACTCCTTTTCAATTATTATTTATTTCGACAGCTAATGTTATTAGTAGTGATACAATATCAACATTTCTTATTTTTACATCATTTGGTATATTTAATTTTTGATCTGTAAAATTAAGAATTCCCTTGACACCACAATTTATTATTTCATCACATACACTCTGAGCACTATCATGAGGTACACAAATTATTGCCATTTTAACATCATTCGTTAAACAGAAGGATGACATTTCATCAATTGATAAAATCTTTTTATCGTTGATTGTCCTTCCAATCTTTTCAGGGCTATTATCAAATATGCCTACTATTTTAAACGAATTTTCGTTAAAACCATGATATTTTGCAAGTGCACTTCCTATTTTACCGGCTCCAATTATCACAACATTGATAAGTTTATCATCAAAGATTAACTTGTTCAAATCAGATTTTAGATTACTAACTTGATATCCAACTTTAGGTTTACCCTTTCCGGATATTAGATTTAAATCTTTTCTAACCTGAACTTCACCTAACCCTAATTGTTGGGCAATTGTTGTTGATGATATTAGACCGTCTTCATCTATTTTATTCAAATAGTTCAAATAAATAGGGATACGTTCTATAACAGACTTAGGAATTGTTTTATAAATCATATCTTTAACTACCTTTCGCTAACATTATACTACATTTTTCAAATATTTGCAAATATCAAAAAAGTATATCGATATATCAATATCGATATACTTTTACTTTTTAGAGTAAAATTAATTAATATTACGCTTACTTTCACAAAGCTTTGTAATGAATTCTTGATCCAACTTACTAAGTTTATAATTAGAACGATAAATTAACAAATCTTTATATTCCTTAGTATTATCTATACATTCTTTTTGAACTAGTCCATAACGGTCTAATAATCTTTTCGATACTGGTGAAACCCACATAAAGGTTTCTTCATTGTTTGCAAGTAGTTCAAATTGGCTAGCTCTTTCAAAAACAAAAATTCTTCTACTTACTTCTTCTGATAATTCTGTTTTTACCAATTCATTGGTTGAAAGTGATGGAACATACGGATCACCATGAGCAATTTCAATAAAATCTTTTAAATCAGAATAATGAATTTCTTTGTTTTCCGCAAGCGCACTATTTTTATTAAAGATTAAAACATATTTAAATTGATTAATCAATTCACATTTTAATTCTTTCTTTTCAATGATGTCTTTAAAATAGCGGTCATGATTAATATAATAACGTAAAATACCTAAATTGTATTCTTCATTTATTACATTGTTTATAACTCGATAAGCATTAGTTTCTTTATAATATACTTCAGCGTTATCAATATTATTTAGACATTTTGAAAATTCAACAAAGGCATCAGAAATGTAACTTGCTCTTGGAACGGATATTGAAAAAACATTTTTCTTTTTTTGATATTTAAATATCTTTTCCATATCATCAATTTGTCTTAAGATTCTTTTCGCATAGTGGATTAATTGTTCACCTTCAGGTGTAACAATCATTCCTTTAGAATTACGCTCAAAAATAGTGATGTTAAGGTCGCTTTCTAGTTCCTTGATGGCTCTTGAAACATTGGGTTGAGCAACATATAATTTTTCAGCTGCTTTACTTATTGAACCGGTTTCTGCCACCGTTATTGCATATTTTAAGTGTAAAAAATTCATATTTCCTCCTACATCACTTTATTTAGATGAACATTACCATCTAAGTCTTTCCATGTTATATTATTATCTTCAATAATCATATAACCGTGATAACCATCTTCTTTAGGAATTGATACTGAACCACAATTCATATAAACGATATCATTTATTTCTTCAAAGCATTGAACATGAGTGTGACCACATAATAAGATATCACCTTTATTTAGGGGTGGTAAATTATTTTTATTGTAGAGATGTCCATGAGTAACAAAAATAGTCTTTTTACCTATGGCAAGTAGTAAATAATCGGCTAATATTGGAAATTTTAAAACCATTTGGTCAACTTCACTATCACAGTTACCACGTACACTAACGATTGGGGTTGTTAACTCATTTAACATTTTGATTACTTCTTTAGGATTATAATCTTTAGGTAAGTCGTTTCTTGGACCATGATACAAAATATCACCTACTAAAATAATGCGATCTGGCATTTCTTTATTTATACGTTCTAGGAGTTTTTTACAATAAAATGCCGAACCATGAATATCTGATGCAATAAATATTTTCATAATAATCACCTACTTTTCATATTATACCATATTTTAGTTTATTTTAAAATATATTTGTTTTGTAAATCAATAAAAAAACTGACCTAAGAAGGTCAGTCAAGATTATTTTCGAACAATAAAGAAATTTGTTGCGGCAAGAGTAGCAAATGAAAAGTCTTTTGCGCCATATTGTTTTAGTGTATAAGCAAAACCAGGATTTGCTTCATTACCTATCAAAGCATTTGCAACCGTATTACCAATTAAAAGATTTAAATCTTCAGCTGAACCAATTTTGAAAACAAAATCTAAAGTATTAAAGAAATCAGCTGTATCAGATGATTTTAAATTGTTAATAGTAATATCTTTATGTAATACACTATATGAGAAAGCTGTTTCACCTTTTTGGATAGTTACGGTTGAAGAAATATACAATTTCTTTGGTGCATATTTTTTCAAGAAGTTAAATGGAAACTTTTTAGCATTATCAAATAATGGTGTTAAATCTAATTCTAATATTATATTTAAATCAGCACTTCCATCATCTTGTACTTGGTAAATTTCTAATTCAAGTATTTTAATAGCAACTTCTTTTCCAGCAACGCTAATTTTCCCACCAGTTTGTTGGTGTAAAATGATTTGTGCAAGGGCTCCAAGTTGTTGTGATGAAATCATCATAAACTTATTTAATGTTAAATCACTCTTACTAAGATTTACAGTATAACCATTATAACCAGTTCCTTCTTCATAGGTTACAAAATCGACAATTGATTTATCAATTTCGGTTTTAGCATCACTATAATCACTATCTTTAATTGGGAACATACATAATTCTTTTTGATCAACTTCTTTACTAAGAGTCTTTAACTGACTCACCGTATTAAATAAATCAATGTTATAAGTTTTACGAACATAAACATAGCCAACAACGATGGCAATAGCAATTAGTCCAATTAAAGCAATTAAGTTAATAATTAACCTTTTTAATAATCTCATAAATACTCCACTTTCTCTAGGTGCGCTAGGATTTCTCATTTTCTTTCATCATTTTTCTTATTATTGACATTTTTTATCTAAATATACTAAATTATATATTTTTAATTAGATAAGAAACGACTTCCTTAATAAGGAAGTCATTTAATCTTCAACCTATCATAGACATTATACTACATTGTCTTATCTAAATCAAGGAAATATAATTTTTATCTATAGTTCATTATTAATTTCAGTATTACAAATAGCAATTTCTAAATTGCCATTTTTTACTCTAAGTTCATCAATAAAGTCTTTTTCAAGTATATCTTCTTTTAAACAACATCATACTTTATTTTAATTAAACTTCCTAAATTAGTAGTTTTAATACTTTGAATTTTATGATAATTTGTGTATTTGTTTATAGGCTGTGCCATATTTAGAAAAAGGTGTTTTAAATATTTTCTCACTTGATAAGTATTTTGCAAGTTCATAAGGAATTGAAAAAGGTACTTTAAGTTCCATCAATACTAAATTATTGGGTAATAATTTAATATCACTAATTGATGGTAACAAATTAACATTTTCAGTACGATACTTTATATTGGTATCAAAAGTTATTCTAATTTGTTTATCAGTTTTAAAGTAATATGCTTCTCTTTCATATGATAAAAACATCTTAGGAGTTAATCCCCCATAAAAGTCATTAAAGTATTTAATTTCTTTATCAATTTGGGTTTCAGCACCCTCTAAAAAGCTATTATTTAAAACATATTTATAAGCAATTTTTTCCCTTTTTTTATAGACAATATGATCATATTTTTTCTTTAGTTCAACATACACACTACTATCTAAAGTAGGTTTATCATATGAACGAATTCTTAGTTTTTCTTTATAAATAGGCTTTTCAATTGATTTTCTAATTAGTTCAAAATTATCAGTATCATAATAAACATTGCAAATTGTACTCTTATAAACCACATCCTTTTCAACCTTATCGCTTAAATAATCCATTAGGTTAATATACTGATTTATGGTAATTAGATATTTTATTTCATGTCTTTTAAAACTTTTTTCCATACTTATCACCTTTTCAAACAAATTATAACATCTAAAACTTAAATGTACTTTAAATTAAAAAAAGCCAGTATAACTGACTTTTGAAATTAGACTAAGAACCAGAGTATTACCCCTATCACAAATGATAAAACATTAGCTAATATGGCATAAGAAATAATCCATTTCTTAGTTCCATCTTTTCCTCTTTTACATAATAATCGGTATACAACTGCTTCAACAACCACAATTAATAATTCAATAAGAATATAGTAATAGATATAAAATACTGATTTACCATTGAAATAAGCAGTAATATTTAAAGCAATGTTTAATCCTATTTGTGTAACGGCATTAGATATAGCAATTATAACAAATGATTTTTTATCAAACTTAAACAACAATGCTAACAACAATTCAATTCCTAAAGTAATAAGTAATCGCAACATAAATGTTAATATTTCTTTTCCATACTTATATGACTTTTCTAATACAATCTTCTTTTCTAATGTAATTGAAGTATTTTTATAATCACTCATATCATATTTAAAATAAGAATGAAAGGCATAAGTTTTAGTTTCTTCAGTAAGATAATATTCATTACTTACTTTATCATAGATAATTAAAATAAATTCAGTTGGCCACATGTAACCACTTTTGATTAACAGATCAGTACTATTGGAATAAAATGATGAAATATCACACAAATACCATCCTTCTGGTAAAGTAACATTATTATATACGATAGTCAAATCTTCAACATTTCCAAAACTTGTCTCACCATAATGCCTGTCACTCGTATCACCTGGAATAAATGAATGATGTGGTCCCATATATTCTTTATATTTAGTTGCATATGCGACGATATAATCAGATTTAGGTAGATTACAAATCTCTATTTGCATATCAGGTTTAGGCCCCGTGTCTGCATGTACTACCACACTTGTTGACATAAAAAGCGTAAAGATAGTCATAAATATACTTAAAGAAACAATTACTTTTTTCATACCTTTTTCTCCTTATTTCATTTACTAGTATTATATCATTATATTCATGTTTATTCAACTATTTATTCTAAATAATAGAAAAATCAACCACAAGTAGATTAATATTATGCAATAAATATTGCTAAAATAATGATATCTAGATTCAATAGAAAAATAGCAGAAAATAATTCTGCTATAAATTTTAAAAGTAATTATTAAATATGTATTTCATACGTAAGAACTCTGTTTTGTGTAGTTAGTGAATCAAGTAACCTATTTACATCTTTTAGTCCCTTATAATTTGCATATGCCTCAAATAATTTTTGAATATTTAATCTGTTTTTCCTTTTTATTTCAGTTTCTTTTTCCATATCGTATACACTAAATCCAAAAATTATTTTTTTGTTTGATAAAAAATTTGTCATTTCTAATTTATCTAATAATGGAAAAAAATAACTATAATCATTCGAACTTAAAGAGTGCCCAAAAACAATTACATTATCGAAAGCAATATCTTTTTGACATTCAAAATCAATCATTTCTAATTCCATTCTTCGATTTGTTTTGGTAAAAATAAAACGCGGATCAGATGCACTACATAAATTTGAATCAATACCAAAAATAGGATTTTCTAAATTCCCATTTATATTATGCAATATCTTATTCAAATTCTCAACACCAATATCATCATAATTAAAGCTATCTATTGAAACCAAATTATCTACATTACATAGTTCTTGTAATGTCATTTTACTGCGATTTACAAAATCTGAATTAGGCATTTTAGCAAAAATATTGCCATATGGATACCTTTTTTTATTAATAAACTTACCAAATTCTTTTTCAAATTGATTTAGTTCGTTCAAAATATAATAGTAAAATTCATCAATACTTTTAAATTTTTCCATATTCCTTTTTTTCTGTATTACTTTAGTCATAACATAAACTTCAAAACAATCAAAGTTTGCTTGCATTTCTTTATTTACAACTTTATAAACTTGTTCCCATCTAAATGAGATATAATCGTTTTCTTTGACATTACAGCTTTTTAGTGAGTCGTACATAACTGTTTCAATATCACACCATAACCATTTTTTCGTATTATTTTGATTAGTTATTTTCGTCTTGATATAAAAAAACAAATCCCAAATATTTAATTGGTCAATGCTTTTAAATTCCATCCAAAAATCTTCTTCAGTTAGCTCGGCATCTAAATAATCTAAATTAATTTTTTTCTTAAGTTCATCTAACCATTTATTAAAATAATTATTTTTGTCAACATCACGCATAAAAAAGTCAGCATATGATGACTCCAATCCACAGTGTAAATCGTATCCATTTCCGATTACCAACTTGACATTCTTCAAATCTTTAATCATTTCTTCTTTGGTCACTTACATCACCTCATCTATTTTATTGTATTTACTAATATTTAAAATTGCATTACATTTCTCCAAATGTTACATTTCTTTTTATTAATAATTCATATAAGTTATTTGTATTATCTATAATATGACTAGCAGAATGTTTTAACAAATTTGAAATCTTTTTATATTTATATTGCCTATCATCTTTATATAATTTTTTAAATAAGCCACTCATACAGATGCATATAAAACTTATAATTTGATTAAATAATACAAAGATATTATTTATATCTGACCAAGCACCAGAATTTGCAAACCAGAGATATCCATTTGCGTGCGAAAGCATTTGAGCTTCAATGTAATTAAGCTTTATGCTATAGTTAATTGGAGAGTCCTTATTATCACCTGTTAATAAATCTGTAAAATGGATAACCAATTGAGTAAGTGTTTTAATTTTACTTTTTTCATTAATTGTATATCCAGTAGTTGTCTCAAATTTATGAGAAAATTCTTCTATACCTATACCATTAGGATACTTTTTTTTATAATATTCATATGCTTGAGATATTGCATTTTGTTTTTCAGTTTCCATATTAGTAACGCGTGCTGCAGCTACTATAGTATGATATTGAAGGATTCTATATGAACAATCCGTGTCGCCATTATTTATATAAACTTCAAAAAATTCGCTTAACATTTCTATAAGAATTTTCCATTTTGATTTAACTTGTTCATTAAACCCAAAAATTGTGTCAAAAGCCATTTCTTGAATTGTCATACAAATGGCATGAAAAGTGTCTGATACATAATTATTGCCAAAATTTTCTTTAAAATTGTTAATAATTTTTTCCAAATCATCGCATTCCATTTTTATAGATTCTAAAAAACTCTTTGCAAGATTGCTTGTAAGAATTAGATTACTGTATTCTATCAAATCAATTTCAAGTGGTAGATTAGCATACTCAACTTCAATAATTTTTATTATTTTAAGTAAATAAACTATTCTTTCACAACTAATTTTAGCTTCATTTGATGTTGGGTGTATCATTAAACTCAAGAGAGAATATCCCGTTGCCATGCTTTCACCAAGATTATCACGTACAATCTTTAGAAAAGATAGTTTTGGGTTGCATGCAAATGGAATTTGCGAATTAATTATATTATTTAATTGCTTCTCACTTATCTCAGAAAGTGTATTTCTATAAAAATCGCACGATTTATCATATGCGCTCTTAAGATCCTCAGGGATAAGAAATAAATGATAGTAATCTCTAAATTTTTCGTATTCTTTGTATTCAATGATAGCATCTTGTTCCATAAGTAATTCCAAATTAACGTTATTAAAATACCCTGTTTCAAAAGCTTTTTTCAAAGCCAATCCTTCAATAACACATCTTGCATTTAAAAATATTCCAGGAGATTCAACATATTCAAACGTAAAGTTTTTTAGAAGGCTCATTGCATTGGAAGTAATATAAAAATCAAATATTTCTTGATAAGTTGGTTTGTAATCATTCTTATTACAGAGCCTTAACAGTTTCGTATTATACAAAAAAACTTTGCCAAATAGATAATTAATATCATTTAATATATTTTGTAAGTCTTCTTTATTTTCCACATAATCACCACCATTCAATCTACAACATTAATTTTGACTTCAGCCTTATCCATACAAGCATTTGTTTATAAGATTGCATTAATTTACTATCTCATTCAAAATGTTTTCTAGTTTTATAGTCTGCATCGACTAAATTATAATTGAAGAATGAAAATTTGTCTTTGTCCATTTCGTAACATTTTTCTGCATAAGTACAAATCTTTAAACATAAAATTTTCAAATTTATTGTAATTTTTCTTTCTACAAGTATTTTGTTACCATCTTCATCCTCAGCAAAAGTTTCTTCACCTATAAAGCTAACTATTTGATTAAAATCATTTGTATTATATAAAAGTTCAAAATAATCAATGGTTTTATCAGTTACGTTAGGATTACCTTCATGTATAATCGAATTTCTTAATGAATATATCAAGTCTCCAGTTACTTTTAGTGTATTCTCATCAGCACTTTCACATTTGCTAATATGTTCATCGTACCATTTCACATATCTTTCGCTTGGCTTAGACTTAGGGTATAACGCTTTACCACATATATCAGGTAATGTTAATGCCAAAGCGAGAGCTGCCATACAGCAATTATTATTCAAACAATAATTAATCTCTCTAATTAATTCTTTAACCATTTAATATTCAATTTCCTCCTAATTAAACATTTATAAATTTTATTTTTTATCTTTTGTAATATTATTTTAATTCTATATAATCACGAATATCTGTTTCTATATCTCTAAATGCCTCTTCTACAGTTCCATAAAATGATGCAAATTCTTTTATTTTATCTTTGAAATATAGTCTTTTTTCTTTACATCTGCGACAATTATTTGTACTGACAACATAATTAACTGTTTCAAATCATTGATGTCTATATCTTCATGCTTTGATTGATAGTGTGCAAAATCATTTCCTATCCAATTTGTTCTAATTAATAATTCTTTTGATTCATTATCTGGAAAATAGTCTTCTATACATTTTGATAAACTCTTTTTTTTAATTTCAGGAACTTGCTCTGGATTATATTTAATAGCGTAGTCTTTTATTAAAAACTCAAAAGCGCGTCTATATGCAATACCAAGTATATGTGTACATCCAGCTTGCTCAGCAAAGTATGCATCGTTATAATTATCTAAAAAGTTTTGACTAACATCTTTTAGACACTCATCAAATTTTTCTTCAGTTTTGTGTCCACCAATAATCTCATAATAATATAAAGGGGCTAAATTATTTCCTAATGTAATTGGATACATGGCAAAGAAAATTTGTTCACAACAAGGACATTGGTATGTAACTACAATATTATTTTGATCATAATATTTATACGCAAATTTATTTATAATAATTGGATCAATACCTTTATCACAATAAGCACAAGTATTAGGTTTAATTATGCTAACTTGACACCCCTTAATTTTAATTTGTTTTTCTAGCATTAAATCTTCTCTCCCTTATGGATTTGTTTTAAATTAATATTTATTTCATAAAAATGTAGAAAAAAAGCTCCCCCTATTATTTCATAGAGAGGCTTTAATTATATTTTTTTATTTAGAGTGTTCCCCCACTACAAGCTTAATAAATATTTACTTATATTCATATTTTACCATAATATGACAATTATTGCAAGGATTTAATGAATTTTTTACTTCATATACACTAGGCTTTGCATAACATAGCAACGTTACAATCAATTGATTTTAATATTATTCAATTAATTATTTCAATTTATAATAACCACTAAATTGAATATTTATTTCTTTTCAAATTTTCTAAATTGTACAAAGTTACTTGAAAATTTTTTTATAGCAACCTGGTTCTTCAAATTTTATCAATCCTTTATCTCTTAATTGTTGAAGAATTTGCCTAATTTTGGCTTTAATATTATTATTTTGAGGATGAAGTTGTTGTAATTTTTCTTCATATTTATAGATGTCTTGAATATTAAATTTTTCCTGAAGCTTATTATCGATTATTTCATAAATATCTTTTTGCCACGATTGTAAAGAAATTGACGTGTTTTTAACTTGTGATTCAATTCGATCATCTCCATCTTCATCAACTAAAATTTTATATTCTTTATCCTTATAAAATTCAATTTGATTTTTAATAAAATCAATAGAATCTTTATCCATTTCACCAGACAATTCATCATCAATTAAACATTGTAAATCATCTTCAATATAAAACATAATGTCCATATCATCAACTAAAACACCATATTCATAGTTTTTGACTAATCCATTAAAAGTCAAGTTGGCAGAAGTTATAACTGCCTTTGTAGAATCAAAAGAATATATTTTAGCATGTAAATGTTGATGATTGTAAACTTTTATATTGTTTGCTAATAGCAACTCAATTGCCTCTACATCAGATGCCCTTCTAACAAAACTCGCAATGTTTGATGAAGTAATTACGGTTATATTTGTATTATCTTTCTTGTTATGAAGAATTTTTTTAATTATATCTTTTTTTATGAATGGCGAACATAATATCACTTTGTCATTTGTTTCATTCAATAAATTCATAAAAATTGGTTCTATTGGATTTTTTAGTAATTGCAACATTTATAATCGCATAATATAAGCAAAAAATTATTGTTTATATTTTTGTTCCTTTCTTTATATTTAATGTTGGTATATTTTATAGTAGTAAACTTGCAACTAATTATGTCCTTTATATTTCAAAATAAATAATAATTCATGATGTTATCACTATTGTGGTGACAATAACGCATTAGATTCGCAACAAGTGTTTTTTAATTAAGCTCCTTTAGCACTGTACATTCTAAGATTGCTCCCAGAGATGATAATACATATCAATTAAATCTACTTCTACTTGTTATCTTGATTTATTTTAGTTTTACTTTAATACATCTTCAATAGCCGAAATAATTCTATTCTTCTCATTACTCTCATTTGTTTTTAATCTCAAAATTGGAATTCCTACTTTTTCAAGAATAGAATTTTTCTTTATATCTCTTTCCATTTGTTTATCTTTTTGCTCATGAAAAAATACACCATCTACCTCAATTGCTAGAATAGGTTTCCTACTCATTTTGTTAAATATTATAAAATCAACATGTGAGTTTGGATTAACATAAAATTTAAATTCATCAGCAGTTAAAACATTATTACCATTTTTTATAAAATCTCTTAATGATACATGCATAGCAAAATCTAAATTTTTATATTTATTATTATTTAAAATTTGTTTTAACAATTGTTTTGTTATATTCTCCGTGTCAAAATCCTTAGATGGATGCTTTTGCCTAAATTTATTTAATTGTTTTTCATAATCCTTGTATAAAATATCATAAATAGATTTGACATTGCCTTCTTCGATTATACCAAAGTCTTGATTATAAGAAATATAATTAATCAAATCAGAAAGAACTCCAACTTTTGAATTAGCCACTTTTTCTGATGTTATTAAAATAAATTTATCTATTGCCCGTGATACAGCTACATTTATTAAATTATCGTTTTCTACAAAATCGTTTGCATCGTTTATAACAGTTGAAAAAATAATTGTTTTTTTCTCTCTACCTTGAAATTTATGAATTGTATTTGAATCTACCTTATCTCCAAATTTATCTTGGATTAACTTGGCTTGAAATCTATATGGAGTAATTATACCTACATCTTCCATATTTTCAGATTGCAACAACTTTTCTATTTCATCGATTTCTCTTTGATTGTACAATCCTGTACCAGCAGGATTTTTTCTAGCATGATTACCCGTTACTGTTTTAATAACTCTCATACTAATTACATTATTCTTTGGCTTTGTGTAAACTATTAATTCGTTATTGTAAAACTCTTTGTTGCAAAAATTTATTATTTCTGGTGCACATCTATAATGTTCTCTTAACATTTGTTTAGGAACATTTTCACCATATAATGATAGCAAACTGCTCATTATGCTATTGCCATAATAGCTGTAAGCTTTTGGAATATTAAATGTTTGCAAAAGAATTTTGTTTCTTTCTTTAAATGTTGAACTATCAATTTGAGGAAGTTGCTTTATATCACCAACAACAATCAAGTTTTTAGCAACTCTCATAGATAATATAGCACTAGCCATGTTAACTTGTGATGATTCATCAATTATTAAATAGTCAAACAAATAATTTTTTTGAGAACATTTTGCTAGAGCATATGTTGAACTTAATATAACAGGATATTCTTTAGTAAAATCAGAAAAGATTCTCTTGTAATTGTCTCTATTATAATTATTTCGACGTTTAGTTGAATACATTTCAGCAAGTTTATTTTTAAAATAGCTATTAGATAATTTTTGAAATTCATTTAACTTTTCATCGAGTGATTGGTCTTTCATATATTTTTCGATTTCTTTAATTTTATTGAGTATTTGAGATCTCTTTGCCAAATAATAGAAATATTGTAATACTACTATTACATTTTTGTCAGTTTGTTTAAAAAATATATTACTTATTTTAAGCCTTCTTCGCATAATAAATTTATCAAAAAAACCGATTTTTTCTTTTTCTTTAAGTTTAACTATAGTATCTTGAATATAATTTGGTGAAACATTTGCGAACTTAAATTCAAATTCCGTAAAATTTATCGTCATATTGTCAGCCAAAAAGTGTTTATATTCTAGATTAAGTGCATCATATGACGCTAAAAGCTCTTTCTTCTTATTTTCTTTTTCAAAATACAGTGGCAGTTTGAGACTTAGGTCATTAAGCCTATTCACGTCAACCTTTACACTTTTTAACTCTGGTATAGTTGGTTCATATTCATCAAAAAAGCTGTCAACATTCTCCGCATTACCTAATGGTGCACAAATAAAAGAATATCCATATTTCTTTAATTTTTCAAATACATTATCTGTTGCAGAATTGTTGTTTGATACTACTGCTACAGATTTTTCTCTAATAACAGCATTACTGATAATATTTAAAATCGTTTGAGTTTTTCCTGTTCCTGGTGGTCCTTCAATAATAGATATTCGATTAGCAAAAGCCATTTTTAATGCATCTGATTGACTTTTGTTCAAACCAAATGGATAAATAATTGGCGGTTCTAAATTTTCTCTGCTTTGTTCTAAAATGCCATTTAAATATAATGCCAAAACACTATTCTCATTAATGTAGCTAATATCATCAAATTGTGATAACACAAATGTATCTGCCTCTGTTACAGCCATTTCTTGAACAACTCTTCTATAATATGCCATAACACTTGATACTTTTTTATTATTTTTGTATGCATCTTTAACAATTTTTATTTCTTTTGGAAAAGCAATGCAAGTATAACCATTATTGTAAAAAATTTTATAGATTTCATTGTTGAAAAACAAAAGTTTTTTAACACCATAGCAAGGCGAATCTCTATAATAGAGTTCGACAAATTCTACTTCTTTTGGATCATCAAAAACTCTCATTTTTAAAAATGAAATATGATAATATTTATCAGAACCTATAAACCTTACACACCACGCATTTATATCTCTAGTTAACCAAATTACTCTTTTGGTAATATCTTGCCATTCTTGATTATTAGCCGAGTAATGATATATTAAAAATTCTGACTCATTCATTTTGTAACCTTCTAACATTTCACATAATCATTAAAAGATTATTCGTTAATTTGCCCTTTCTTATAAAACTTTAGTTTTCTACTTAATGATGCGCTAATATCCATTATATCTTTCTCTTCTAAGCAAATTAATGTAATTTTTAAATCTTTATAAATTTTCATCTTATAGTTCTTAGATTTTGTATATTCGATATTTTTTTCATTATAACCCCAATATTCAATATAAATATCATCTGTATCATCGCCATATCCCGGTAAGCAAAAATCTGGATGCAAGTCATGTCTTTGATCTGCATCAATTGGAAGTATTTTTTCATATGCATGTGGAATATTATGATCGAATAGCCAATTATCAATAATCATTTCTGATTTTGATTTAACTATATGACCATCAGTACAAGTAAATTTACCTTCATATGAATCATCTAATATAGTAATTTCTTTACAATTAGTAATTTCAACTAATAATTTTTTATCAACGTATTTTCTATAACAAAAAGGACAAAATAAAAAACCAGGTCTTGTCTCTTTACCACATGCAATACATTTTGAGACACCATTTTGTTCTGCTACTACTTCTTTTTCTACTTTGTTTTCTTGATAATTTTTATTAAGAATCTTACCTGTTTTTGGTTCAACAAATAATCCTTCTTCATTTACGATAATTCTCCCACTTTTAAATTCATCTGCATGTTTTGAACACAATCTATCTTTACGTGCATTCCCCATATAAACCCTAGTGGCTTGTCTACATATTGGACACTTTAATTCATCTATCATATAGCCCTCCTACTATTATTAAATATATTATACAATATTTTTTGATTTTTTACCACGATTTAAATATAGTTTTGGTTACTTCATAAAAATTAATTATTGTAAATGCTTTAACAACCATATATTATTACTATAAAAGGTGCCGATAAAGGCACCATTTTTAAACTCTTTATTTAATAAATTTCAAAAGTAATCTGTCGGCTTCCGCAAAATCAAGTGTTCCTAATTTATCTTTATCGCACCATAATGAAGCTTTGTGTTCTAAAAGAATTGGTTCGTTATCTTTTAGATGGCATAAATATACATGCATTGTTAGTAAAAATGTATTGTATTCATAGTTAATGGTTGTAATAAATTTTTCAATTATTATATTACAATCTAGTTCTTCTTTTATTTCTCTTTTTAACGCTTCTTCTCTAGTTTCTCCTGGTTCTATTTTACCACCTGGGAATTCCCACTTAAAAGCGCATTCGTTTTTTTGTCCTCTTTGGCAACAAAAGAATTTATCATCTTTTTTTATTACTGCAGCTACTACTTCAATATGTTTTTTATTATTCATAATCTTTTCCTTTTGGTATTTCAAAATCTAAATAATATTCTTCACTTACTTCGTTATCTAATACAATATCAAATGTTAGCGTATCGCATTGGTTATTTTTAGTTTTTCTTACATTTGTGAATGCACCAGTTCCAAAATAAGTAAATGGTAAAGTTATACCATCTTGCTCATCCATTTTTCTAACAAACAAGTGAACTACTTTTGTATTAAGTAGTTTTTTACCTGTACTGTTTTCTAACGTAGTATTATTCTCGCTTTCCCATTGGAATACTTTACTAGATATAAATTTATCCTTATAATTTAGCTTTTCTTCTTTTGACGAATCTTTCTTTAATCCAACAAATACATAAGTTGTACCATCATCATCAAATTTTGTACCTTTCATGAACGTTAATGCATTTTCTAACAAAACCCTCATAATTTGTTCTTTATAGTAATTTGCCATAACTTTAAATGTTCCATCAAATTCTCCAAAATCAATTTCATACTTCAATAAAGCATAGTCAAATAAGTCAGCTAAATAAACCTTCATATCATCTGATAATAAATCAATATTAATTTTATTATCATTATCTAATATTCCATCTTTTTTTAGTAACATTATAGCGTGATTGATAGTATTAATATTTATTTTAGAATTATATCCAAGTATTTTTTCAGCATCAATAGTATCTGATTCTAACAATGATTTTAATATTAATATTTCATCACATCTTACAATAGGTAACATTTCTGAAACTTTATCAATTAGTTCATTTTCATCACTTGTAAATATTGGAATATTATCTTCATTTATCTTTTTAAGAAATGAATAGTATGATTTATTTTTCTTACCATTTATTTTTGATTTCATAAATCGAATTAAATCTGGCGCAATATCAGAATTAATATAATCTACGTGTGTTGGATATGATTCTAATTGCATATATTTCTTAAAATTTAGGTAATCTTTCTTTAAGTAATCCGTTTTATTAAAGTTCTGTTTATTTATATAATTAATAACATCAACTTTAGCAAGTTCATCAAAGAATATTTCAACTCCTGGAATGTTTAACGAATTAAAATCGGTTCTTATCATTTCGCTTAAATAAGCCTTTTCAGTATAGGTAGTTTTACCAAGTGTTCCAAGTGCAAGTGCTATTTGTATTGATCTTTCATAGTTATTGCCAATAAAATCAAGTACTGTTACATACTCCTTATCTGGATATTTTCTTAAACCTCGACCTAATTGTTGTAAAAATATTGTTTGCGATTCAGTTGGTCTTAAAAATAATACCATATTTACAGATGGAATATCAACACCTTCATTTAAGATGTCAACAGTACATATTATTTCTAGTTGTTTAGCATCATCTTGTAATTCTTTAAATGCCACTATTCTTTGACCAAAGTTGTTATTGCCCGTTAATGCAATAGCATTATATCCAATATCATTAAATCCCTGAGCCATCATTTTTGAGTGTTCTATACTAGAACAAAATGCTAGGCATTTCAATTTTTTATTAGGTTCTCTTCTTAATTCTATTTGGCTTGCAATAAATTCAACATTTATATTTTTTGATATTTCTCTTGCAATAATTGCTTTATCATTACTGCTATAATCAGCAAATTCATCTCTTATTGCATAATAATGAAAAGGAACAACTAAATCATTTATAATTGCATCTCTTAATCGCAATTCAAATGGAACATTATTTTCAAATAGTTCTAAGACATTTTTATCATCCATTCTTTCTGGCGTTGCGGTAAGACCTAATAAAAAAGTAGGCTCAAAATAAGTAAATATTTTCTGTCCATTTTCTGCCATTATATGATGTACTTCATCATAGACAATATAATCAAAGGTATTTTTATTAAATTCATCTAAATGTTTTGCTATCATTGAAGAGCTTGCAAAAATGAAATCTGCACCTAAGTCTTGTTTTTTACCAGTATAAAAGCCATAAGTATGTTCATATCCAAACACTTTTTTAAATGTATTTAGTGCATCATTTAAAATCGTATCTCTATGAACAATATACAAAAGTCTATTGGGTGAAAAGTTTCTAGCATCAAATGCTGCTAAATATGTTTTACCTGAACCTGTTGCAGCAACAACTAATGCTTTGTCAACGCCTAAATCTCTATATCTTCTTAATTCTTTTAGTGCTTCTCTTTGCATTGAATTTGGGTTGACTGGTGCAATACTTGGATTAAAATAATCCATATCCCATTTTTCAATAGCATAACTCAACATTATTTTATATTTATCAATTAATTCTTCATTTAATTCATATGTTGCATCCCATAATACATTAAATTCTTTGACTATATCTGAAACTATTTTATCATCACTTTTTCTGAATAATGAAACATTCCACTCAACATTTTTTAAGATCGCATATCTAGTAATATTAGTACTACCAACAATAAACTCTACTTCACTTTCATATTCAAAAATATATCCTTTAGAATGAAAGCCATTATCGCCGAAGCAATTTAAATCCAGGTGACAATTAAAATTGGAGTATAATTTTTGAAATCTATTAAATATATCTAATGATGCTATATCAGTAAAGTTTTGATAAGTTGATGTAATAATCTTTACATCTACACCTCTTTTTAAAGCTTCTTCTAATTCTTTTTCAAATAACACTAATCCTGCCTTTTTAATAAAACTTACAGAAAAATAGCAGTTTAAGCACTTTGATAATGAATCTTTTATTTTAGCAAGGAATTTTATATTAGTGTTATTTGTTATTAATATATCTTTCATAATATCTCCAAATTTAATGTTAAACTAAAAATAATTTATTATATAATACCACAATTATGAAAAAAATTAAAGTCTTAAACAAATTTCTTGTAGAAATAACAGATCTATTTAAACTATATTACAAATTAATCATTAATATTATTTTCTATTTCTTCAAAAAATGAAAATTTCACATAATATAATTTAGTTGTAATAATTTTCTGATTGACATTACAAAATTTATTATAAAACTTTTTATTACATTTCATGTGGTATTAAAAAATATTTGTAATCTTTTTTGATTTTATTACATGTATCACATGTTATTTTTTCTTTGCAATAAATAATTAGTTTACCAATCTGCTCAAACATTAAATGAACTTCATCCTTAAATCCTGTAACACTTATGGTATATCCACCATTTTCTTTGGTGTCCATTATAATAATTTTTTCTCCAGCTTTGTACGTGCGTGGTTTACTTACTACAGAATATTGATATGAATTATATATGAATTCTTTAAAACTATTTGAATATGTTGCTTTTATAGCACACCCACCAACACTAACATCTACACCAGATTCAATCGCATTACTGAATAATTGATTCACTGGCAAAGTATTTCCTTGCCTTTCTTTTTGCATAACATAAAAAGTACTTGATGAACCGATCCAACAAAAATTTTCATTTAAATTCTTTTTACGTTCCTTTATGCATACGATATGTTTAATATTATTAGCATCATTATAGCAAATAATAAATTCTATATCATTAATTGGATTTTCACAGTGAAGCTCGTAGGCCAAATCAATTAATTTATTAATACTTTTTTCAGTTTTACTATATAGGTCTAGTAAGTTGTTTACTAATTTAATATTGTTTCCTGCAAATGCTATACAACATTGTGAATCAACAATAATTATTTTGATAATGCCATATTTTTTTATATTCTTCAGTGTTTTAGCATCTAATGCTTTTTCTTCTATTTCATTAAACATAATTTTAGTATCACTTAATATTTCAATGGTTTCTCCATTCGTATAATCATTTTTAAATTTATGTGCATAAATAAAGCTCATATTCCCTCACTTTTCTATTATTACTATAACATTTGTATTTTGTTAGTTATTATTTTTCTGTAAATGATTTCAATAAGCTTAATTTTTGTGTAATATTATTTAAAATCTAACAAAAAAACTCCCCATAAAGATAGGGAGTTTATAATCATTTAATCTATCTTTTAAGAGTGTTCCCCCACTACAAGCTTAAGAAATATTTAGTTTACTTTTATAGTTTACCATATTTTGACAATTATTGCAAGAATTTAATGAATTTTTTGCAAATTGTATTTTCGTAAAAACTATTTTTGCCATGTAAGCAACTCTGGAAACAAATCACCTATAGTTTGTTCTTTTATTTTTGTTTCATAAGTTAATTTTTTATTCCCCTTATTTTTTCTCTTTGGTTTTTTATAAAAACTAGATATTTCTGGAAAAGGCATAGTTGATAAATCTTTTTCATTAATACCTAAAATATTTAATAATTCATCAAATGTCATTACTTGTATTTGCTTACCTTCTTTTATAGCATCTTGAACATATTTTAACCTCTTGCAAAAACTCGTATCATCTGGTTTGTTTTTATCATAATATGTAATAAAAATATCACTTTCTGATGCTTTCTTTATATATTTAGCCTTATGATTAGCCAATAGTTGTATCAGTGACAACATTTCTTTAAAATGAGTCATTTCATAATTTAAACTTAAACAAAGTGTTTTGCCATTCAATGAAGATTTAATAATTTCTCCTTGTGGCTTAACCCCTTGCAAAAATCGGAAGAACATTTTATAGTTACTATTGGTAGCTGTTAGATTATTATCATTTCCATTTTTAACTGCATCGTATGTTTTCTGCAAATAAGTTTCTGAACTATCATATTTTGTTATACTATTTTCATTTCTACCAGAACATGAATCACACAGTTTTATCAGCTCTTCGAATGTACAGTTTAAATCTTTGCACATATTCTTTACTAAATTCATAGTAAGTTCCGAATCATCATCACTTTTATGAAGAGATTTAGGTTTTTCAATGTTCAAAGATTCACCAGCATTCTCTAAAGATATACTATATTTTATATTAACAAATTCAGCGTATATTTTTTGTATATCTACAAATTTAAAATTGATTGGAGCTAATTTATATCTTCTGCAAGCTGAATTCAAAAAATTTGCGTCATTTAATATAGCGTAACCAACTACAATCTGATCTGTATGCTCTATTAGTTTTTTTATTTCATCATAGTAATAAGGGAACTTATTGCTTTTATAATAAACGGACTCATCATAGCAAAGATATAAATCTCTATGACCTGGTCTACCAATAAGATTAAATTTGTTTTCTGGATTAATTGTAGTATCTTTTTTTCTAATATATTGAATTTATCATCAGTAATAATGTAACCAAATTCGCATATATCTCTACCGTTACAGCATTCAATATCAAAAAACAGGTATCTCATTTATTCCATCTCCTTTATAATAACTCATTATTTTTCTAATAAAACATTTTATTTGAACATAGTTTGCAAAGCCGAAAAATACAGCTAAGTTTTCTTAATTTAATCTTAAAAATTCACAGTTGCATCAGAAAATTTAATTCTCTTTAAAGTTACAATAATGTACCTAATAAATTTCATGATACTATATATTTTTCATTTTAGGTTTTATTAAATTTATCTAAATGGCATTTTGATATATGGTAATTCATCTGATTTTATATCTGAGCATTTTTTAAATATATTAATACATTCTCTATTTAATTTTTCACACTCTGCGCAACTACTTAATGACTTGCTTAATTTATCATAATATGTATTTTTATATTCACGTAAAGCATTTATTTTTATTTCATCAACTATCAATCTATTATTCACACCACCATTACCACTTGCTATTATTTTATTATCTGAATTGAATGGTGCGTAAATTGCAGTACCTTTATAAATTGCCGAATTGCTTTGTATGATATATGCAAATATATCTCTACTATATGAATTAATTGTATTTTCAAAATATTCAGTATCTCTATTCATTACTGGCACAAAAACACAGTCGACTTTATCCTTGTACATTGCTCTCTGATTTAAATCAGTCAATTCATAACATAGAAAAGTTGTGTAATTAACAGAATCTGTATGAATTATATAGTTTAATTTATCTTTTTTATTTCGAACCTCTTTTTTGTTTAAAACAAAATTAATATCCTCATATGGGGAATAGTTATTTTTTTCTCTTATAATTGGAATTACATTACAATATGGAGATGATTCAACATATTGTAAAACACAAATTTTATTTTTGCAAGTATTTTCACAGTTTTCATATTGCAACCCACAAATAAAAGAAATTTTATATTTTTCACAAAAATATGCTGCTAAATCAACCCAACTAGCAGGTAAGTAGCATTCATGTGCTACTAAATAATCAACTTCATTTTTAGATGCTTCTCTAAATGCATTCTTTATTTTTTCAAGAAATACACCATTTTCATATTTTTTGTTGTCTGTTATAGTATCTATTATTTCATTATCATCAATTTTATTAACTAATAAGCCTATTTTTAATACCGTTTTTTTACTGTCTTGTTTTCCTTTTATATATATGTTAACCAAATTTTCATTACATTCTTCTACCTGAATTTCTGGCATTTCTATAAATCCGTTTAAATTTACAAAATTTTCTTTGCAATTATTATACTGTTTTATTTTTTTCTCACATAGATTGTTATTCATTAACTCGCTATCATTCTTTTCATCAGCCAAGATTAAATCATATAATGTTATAATTCCATCAGAATTAGTTTTTATATTAACCTTTTTGTTTTCCTTTACATTTTCAGCAAAATTAATAATATTTAATAAAGTATTCTTGACATTTTTTTCAACGCTTTTTTCAACAATATATCTTCCAATATCATCCTTTGAAACGTGTACTTTATCAATACATTCTTTTGCATTATCAAAAAAAATTTTTTTCAAATCATTATTCCTAACATTAAGGTATTTAATGATATCTAACCATAGTTTATAATGTACCAAACATGTATTGCCACAAAATAAACTATTTATTAATCTATCTATTTCGCTATATTCTTTACTTTGTTTTTCAAAATCTATATGATTATATCCTTCATATTCATCCATCAAAAGTCTTCTTAGCTTAAAAGACTTAGGTTTTGTAAAGGCATCTATTGCTTCTGATTTATCTTTTTCCTCTTCGAATAGTATGTCCATTCTATCATTAAAATCAACTATTGATGTACAAAAAGTATTCATTAACTTTAATGATCCTTGAATTTCGTTAATATCTTTTATTTTGTTGCTTGAACATTTTTGTTCATTTAATTTAGATTCGAAGTTTTTGTAACATTTTAAATAATCTTTAATATTTTCATTAATGTTGTCATATTTATATACAAATAGCATATCATCAGCATATCGACCATAATACAGAAATTTATCATCATTCTTTTTTTCTTTCAATATTTCATCATCAAATTTTTTAGCCATTAATTCAGCTAGAATTAGGCTACTATTGAAACCAACGGGAACACAATACTCAAGTGCGCAACCTAAGTTTTTCAATGTTGATTTTATTTTTTTTGTATAAACTCTTATTATATTTTTCAAAATGTTCAAAAAATATTTGCAATCTTCAGATAAACCCCTAAATTGACTTTCATCAAATGAAATCGCGTTATTGAAATAAAAACTATTATAATCAGATTTAAATACTATAACTGGCACGTTTTTTCCTATGTTTTCCATTATTACCTTTTTTGCATTATTATACCATTTACTATAACCATATGAATAACTGTTAAACATTAATTTGCTTTTAATATTAAATTCTGATTTACTTGAGTTTTTAAAAAAATTTTCATTAATTGAATATGTATATGAATTTCTTTTTTCAGGTTCTCTAAAATATTTTTTTTCCTTCACCAGATACATACTCACGATCATATCAATTACATAATATTCAATTGGACAATTTATAACTGGCATTGTACTTTCTATATAACATTTGCTTTCTTCAATATTATCATCATTACTTTTTTTTCTTTCTTCGATAATTTTTTTAGGATAAATTAATATTTCTACTTCTCTATCAATTTTTTCATTAAAACCTTTTTTATCATTTTCATAAATATTTAATATATAATGTACCTTATTTATTACATCACTTGTATTACCCATTTCTTTATTATCAAAATCGTATATTTTTTGCTTTAAATAAAGCAATGTATTTTCATAATATACTTTTGTTCTAAACTTTTTATATGCACTTTCTATAATGTCATCATATTTGCTATAATCATTCCCCATATTTTCTTATTTCCTTTAATTTTTTATTTTATTATATTTTTTTATATAATTTAACTATATTTTTTGTTTAATTTTTTTCTATTTTCAAAACGTTAAATAAGCCAATTTTTGAGTTAATATAATCAATTGCCCTTTGTTTTGAAATATTTCCTTTCAGAAGTTTTTCATATAATTGTAATAAATTTAGTGTGTCAATCATTAATGTATTATTTCTACTTGCTAATTCTATCTGTGTTTTATGTACTTCATTTCTATTTGAAATTTCTCTATTTCTTTCATAATTGATATTTTTTTTATTTCCTTTTGAATTCCATCTTCTTCTAATTGGTCTTGAAGTGCATAATAATGAACATCTAGTTGTGAAATATGTGCAGATTTGATGTTTGATGTTACTCCTTTTATTTCTCCAATATAACATATATCTTCTTTATCGAATAAGAAATCTCCTTTTTTTCATCAACAAATGTATTCGAATTAATTTTTAACTATTCATTAAATATTTTTACCTTCTAAAGCCTTTTATCGTGTCAATATCAATGCTTGAACCATACCTTTCATTAATGATTTTATATAATTCAGTATAGTCAACTCTTGGAACATATGGATATGAATTATCTCGCTTATAAGCAACAATTGAACCGGCAACTTTATTAAGTGATGAAAATCCTAGCCAAGTATTTATTCTATCTAAAAACAACTCATTGCAATATCTTGTTTCTTTACAAGTTAATTTTTTTATTTCATAAATATATAAATCATCTTGATGATATTTTAGTGGTATTCCATCTTGAGGTAAAATATATTTATTTGTGTTAGGATAGAATAATTTTTCATTGTTTAAGCGTGTTAAATAATCTAATTTTGGCATATCATAATTGTCCTTTGCCTCTATTCGGAATTTATAAAATGGATCTATTTCTACAATCATTCTTTTTGCAGAAATTGGAAACATCATAAAGTTTTCAGTAAAACCTCTATGCAATTGCATTATATGGGCTATTAATTTTTTTTCAATATCACTACTAGCTCTTTCCAATAAAGAAATTAAAAAATTAGTTTTTTTAACATTATGTATAGTTACCCCATTCCAACCTTTTTCATTTTCTGATGTCATTCCTATATCAGTAATAACAAATTCATCATGATCATATTCAGAATCCCAAAACGCAATATATCCATTATTAATAACAATAGCCCACCTATAAGCTGGATAAGTCTTATCTGGATGTTTCAAAATATCTTCTGGAGTACCGTTAGAATCCAATATTACATTCAACGTCCTCATCCAATAATCAAATGGAGTCTCACCATCTATTGTTTTTTCTTTGAATGGCGGTTCAATTGGGGCGGCATTAATTTCATCATCGCTAAGGCACATTCTTTTTCCAAATTTTACCCAATACTCTTTTAGATCATCATAAAATTTTCGTTCAGTTTGCATAAACGTTTCGCTACCAACACTTCTTATAACTGAGATTAATAAGAATTTCTTAATTAATTGAACTTCGTTTCTTTTTAATTCAATAGTACCTTCAGCATTTATCAACTTATTTGAAAATAATTGTGCAAATTGACTTTCAATTCTCTTATTTAGTTTTTCTTCCACTTCAACTGAATAAAACCCATATTCTGAAAATGCCTTATTAAGTGCAACATTTTCTTTGTATTCACCTGTTTTAACATTAAAAAGGCATAATTTTTTAGCAAACTTTTTTAATGTTTGTTTGGGAACATAATGTGAATTAACCATATAATTTACCATCCTATCATTTAATATTCAAAAAAGCAGACATTCTAAACTACAAAAATTACTGTAGCAACATCATTTTGTATTATTTATTAAACAGAATAATTTATCTTCATTTTCAAGCAATAAATCAATTAATTTTCTTGCTTGCTTTTCTATCGAGTTTTCATAATCTTCTTCATTAATACTAAGTGATTTCATATAAATTCTTTTATATCTAAAAGGAATTACTGGTGATACCTTGTTTCCTAGTTTCTTAGAGTAATCAATTAATAGTTTCATTCTTTTGAATGAATCTGATTGATCTGGTACTCCCCAACCACCTAGTTCAGCATGAACAATTAGTTTATTATTTGATTTTTCTAACCAATAGTAGTAAATCCATTTAGTTCCCCAAGAACTTTCTTCTTTTTCAAGATCAGGTAAATATTCAGTCATTCTTTTGGTAAAAAATCTCCATGTGTTATCATTGTAATAAATTATTTTATTATCTTTTGAATATTCTCTTAACACTTTGCAAATTATCTCTGATTCAATAGTTTTATCTAAGTTAACATTTTGAAAAATTAAATTCAAAGCTTCTCTATGTTTATTATAAATTTCATTACAAATATCAATTAATTTTTCATCTTTTTCACCCATAATGTTTTCCCTCACTGCTTTTATATAGTTATTAATAAAAAATTTTACTTCATTACTTGTATTAGTATTTTTCATAACATCTTCAAGTAACGGAATTATTTCCTCATATGATATTGACACCCAATTATTCGTATCACTTGCATCATGACCATCAGGTGTTAGAAAAGCATATATTATTCTATAACCTACATATTCTTCTTGACTCTTTTTAAAGTAATCTTGCAATTGATGACTAGATTCACCAGACCATATTTTATTTTCAATAACGTAGCATGTTTTTTCTTGCCTAGATACCAAAACTAAATCCATATGGTTATATTCTCTAAGTACTCTATATGAATAGAAGTCTTGCAATAATAAGTCTAATGATTCATTACCAAATGAATCTTTTTTCTTGATAATATTGTTAATAAATGCTTTTAGAAATGAATCGCCAAGTTTATGACTTCCATTAGGATCTAATAACCATCCTAAAATATTACTATGTCTTATTTCTGTATTAGTAATTTTTAAAATATCAAATATATTAAACTTATTTGTCCATTCATCTAATTTCTTTAGATAGTCAATATCAAAAAGAAAATTCATTAGTACCTTTTCTTGCTTTTGATTCATTCTAATCACCTTTTTTCTTCTTGTAATTCTTTGGATAATATTCTTTACCTACTTGCCATAAATATCTATCTAAATCTTTTAAAGAAAATTTTTCTAATTTGTAAAATTCTCTGAATTTCAAAAGTATGTTTTTGAATTTTTCGTAATTCTTTAAATCATCATTATCAAAGTCAAAGAAAACATCAACATTTCGAAAATGTCTTAGCATTTGATCTACATAGTAATCATATATGGGATATTCTTTTTGATTATGGTGACTACAGTATTTTGAAGCAAACGAATAAAAGTTTTTTTCTTTGCCAGATATTTTATTATTTGCTATCTCGTTAACCAATGAAATATCACCATTTTTTAATCTATCATCAATATCTAATTCCAGTATATGACGAGCTACTGGATATACCTTAAAAATATTAGTACTATAAAAATCATTTAATACTGAACATTTGATAATTATATTTTTAAGACTTTTATTTGAATTATAATAGCCCTGAAATAGTTCATCAATTGCCTCTTCTTGCGTTGTATAGTCAGGTAGCGAAGCCCATTTTTTTAACCAATTATTAACTTCATCACTTGTTGGAGTTGGAATATTAGCCTTGTTTTCAACTTTATGAATTTCTTTTATTGGTGATCTTGCATCGTCAGAAATTAATGAATAGTATGAAGGATGATTTCCACTCCTACTTACAGCTCCATCTTTAATTAGTGACATTAGTGATGCATATACATTAGATAAATGGTTATTATCACCATATAACTCAAATGACAAATCAGCTTGGGTCATTTCTTCATTTTTCTTTAAAATATTTATAATTTTTTCTTTTTGAGACATAGATATTTTCTCCTATAGTTTTCATTTATTTTGAAATGCACAATAAAATCTAAAAATATGTACAACAATAAAAATCGCAAATTGAGTTTTATCTAAATTTACAGACTTTATGCTATGAGATATTTTATTTCTGATATTTGCCACGTAATTGTCTGTTAAGAACAGCTAAAAATAAAATTTTATAACTTATAAATGATAAAATAAAATTAAATCGTGATTAATTTTTTTTAATTCATTATCTGCTATGAAAAAGGCATAACATAATAACAATATTTTTAACTTTAAGCTTCTTTATAGAGAAAAACGCTTGAACCAAAAACTAATTTAAAGAATCACGATAATTTATATATTTTTACTATAATACGTTTAAAGATTTTACAGACCAGTGTTTCATAATTTTTGCAAAAAATTTTTGACATGTTATTTTTTATAATTAGCGAATTTTCTTGTTTATCATTATTTACAAAATCGAATGTCAATGACTAAATTTTACATTATATACTGAAAATTAATTAAATCATCAGTTTCATCTATATCGCCTTGTTTCAATAAATTACACAATACTTTTGCATATTTTAATGTGACAGGTAATCTAGAATATAATACTTCTGTACTATTCATATCCATTTTTGTTAATTTTAAAATATCAGATGCTATTTTTTCAATGCTATCGTTTCCATAAAACTTTTTTATTAAAATTGGTCTACCAATTCCTCGTTTACTACTTCTATATGTCTTATTATGCATTACTTCTTCATCATATACAGAACCATCAGTCCAAACAAGAATTTCTCTATTTGATAGCTTTAATACACTTCCACGTCTAATTGGATACCCATCAATTGCACCATAAGTATTTGTTGCATATCCATTAAAATCTGTATACTCTACAATCTGAATTAAATTAAAACTTTTTAATCCCATAAACGCCTGCTTAAATCCTTCAATTTCACTACTTCTATAAGGTGTAGTACGGTGAATAACAATATTATTTAAATCGAATGGCTTTGAAGCCCTGTAGTAAACACTTCGTACCTTTCGTCCAAGAGCATATGCCTCTTCTTTGCTTAAATACGGATTTTTTCTAACATTTTTATTTTCAATTGGAAGAACTAATAATTGCATTCCTCTACCTGCCCCATCAAATAATTGACTGCAACCTACATGAATTCCATTATCAGTTATTCCAAAAGACATGCCTAAATAAAAATTATCGTTACTAAATTCTAATGGTTTCCAAGAAATACCTATAGTTTTAGTATATATTCCTAATGCAAGGTTAAATAGTATCTTATTAATATCGTCAGCAGAATTTAGAGTACTTTCTTCAATAATTTGAGTCTTATATTTATTTAAACATTTAAATTTAATATAATCATGAAAATCAACGTTTTCAACTTTTCTAAAGTTTTCCATCTCATTGCTGAAAAAAACTATTATAAGATCTACTTGATTATCTCTATAAAAGCTATTAATCCATTCCAATAAATATGCAAGTAACTCATTTTGATTCATTGCTTTTAGCTGTTCTACACTTAACTTATAATTATCGTATTTTACAAATTCTATTTTTTTCTTCAATAGTTTTTCAAAGCCAGGAAATTGTTGTATTAAATCAGTTTTTGAAGGTATCAAACTTCCATTTATTAATTTTTTTAGAAAATTATCCCATAATATTTGTTTTTTTTCAGTACAACAAATTACTCCAATTTTAATTGTATCAGGACTGAATGGCACAACTTCAGGACCAATTGTTTGAAGCAATCCAATTTGATTTTTATTCTGTTGAAAATTTATAACCATTTTAGGTTCATTTATGAAAGTGTAGTAATCTAAAATACTTTCACTATCGAAAGTAGTATATGGTTTGTTAGAAAAAGAAAAAGAAATTTTATCAAATTCAAAATCAAAATTATTGAAGTTTTCATTTATAAGGCCATTCAATAATTTATTATGTTGTTTAGCAAATAAATTGGAAACTTTAGAATTGATAATTGAATATTCCTCTGAATTTGGTTCCTTTCCAAAGGTATAACTTGGAAGTAAAGTTAAAGTAAACTTATTATTAACAATTGTTATATCAAATTTTAAGCAAGGAAAGGGAGCAAAAGTGCACTTAGTTTTATAAACTTTGCTTTTATATATATTTAAATTCTTATTTTTAAAACATTGTATTAAATATTTTTTTAATATTTCTTTTTTATTATCAAGAGGAAGTATTACATCACTTAATTTTAATCCGTTATCCATAGGACAATAACTGCTAGAATATCCATAATATTTTTCCTTATACCTGATCAAAGTCTTTTCAGCATCCAAATCTATATTATATTTATTAACATCATATTCATAAACGATAGGTTCTCTTATTAATGGATAACCATTAGTAATTATTTTTTGAAGTTTGTTTAACGGTTTTGAAAAAAAGAATTTCTCATTTTCTTCCTTATTGAAATAGCACTCTATTATATCATTATTTGGCAAATAAATCTTATAATAATCATTAAATAATTGGTCAAATCCTTCTATTTCAACTAAGTTAAAATTATAATTATACAATTCTGATACTTTCGGTGAAATAATCTCATTTTTATTAATTACGCACCAAAATATTTCAATGCTAGAATTTTGTTTAATATAATTTTCTATAGCATTCATAACGGATTCATCATAACCAGAATAACCAATAACAACTAATTTATTAACCTTTATATCATTCAACGATTTAACCATATTATCATGTAATTGTTTTAGTTCAGCTTCAGTATTCTGTATAGGGTCATAATTGTAATCGCCATGTAATTTTAACAAATTTGTTTCTCCATTTAAATATATTTGGACTTTATCGCTTACTGAAACTAAATCATAATGTGTATTAATTTGCCGAATTGACTTTTCAATTAAGTTATCAAAATTTGTTGTTAAAATATATGGTATTTTATTAGAAATAATGTAAGGTAACCTTTGATTTTTATGAAGCTAATTTATATGTTAAAATAAGTGGATTTAAAAACGTGGAATTTGTTTTCATCTAACGGCTTATATTGAATAAATGGTGTTAGTTTTTTTAGTAAGAAGTTTATTATTCCGTTTGAATGATTTATTAGTGCATATAAGTTTTCATACTTACAGCCAAGTTTAAGTTTTGCTTCATCTGTTGTTTGACCAAAGTCTATTATATTATAGCCGTTTTCTGTTCCGTACCTGACTATTTCAAGTAACAGTCTTATATAAATATCATACTTTGAAATATTTTTTTTATTTAAGCCAACGAATTCAAATAGTAATTCGTCATTGTTTTTATGTATTGCAGCAAACCCTTGTATTTCTTTTTCATTGTCCTCAAGTACAAGTATTACCAGGTCCTCTTGTCTGAAAAAGTCAATAGCAACTTTGCCAAGCTTATAGTCAGCTTTATTGTATACATCAATATATAAATTATACATTTTTTCATTAAATTCGGTTTTATTATTTTTAAGGATATAAAAATTTAGGTTTTTAGATTTTTCAAGTGCTATATTATATCTTCGTCTGTACCCTGCTCTTAAAGATTTCATATATTCGTCAAAAGAATTCCAATTTATTTTCATCATACATTTTGGTAAAATTTTTCCGCGTGCAAAGTTGTTGATAATGCAGCTTTCATCAACGTTTATAATTAATTTAAAGCCCTTAAGATTTGAAAGATAATCAGATACTTCTTTTTTGGTGATATTGCCAAAAATTCCTCCAGGCTTTGAAAGTGTAAACGGATAATAGACAGAATTCAGGACAACAGGAATTTTAAACGGTGTAAACATTGCAATATCGTTATCAACGGTTTTGCTTATCAGAAATTGTGTATCAATTTTCCCTTGCGGGTTTCTGAAGACATAGTATGATTTTTCTGAATTGTCGATTTTTTCAATAAATTCTAAAAAGTCTTTTTTAAGATATGGATTATTTCCTATATTGTCTTCCCAATCCTTTGGAAGACTTTTAGCTGATAAATATTTTTCCATAATATATCCTTATTTTTGGCTACTAATTAACAATAAGCTATAATGTTGT
>ENA-ORMR01000364-ORMR01000364.1-human-gut-metagenome-genome-assembly--contig:-NODE-364-length-48912-cov-8.486113_pt1 | contig 48912 bp, 41 predicted proteins | sample MGYA00242107_ERZ509003 | MGnify/ENA primary metagenome ERZ509003 (study PRJEB26280, sample SAMEA2338699) | human gut metagenome | biome: human gut; feature: human-associated habitat; material: faeces...
AGGTTAGCCGCCGTGGCCTCCGCGAAGATCTTCGCGCCCTCGTCGGTCAGCTCGAAGGCGATGCAGGGCTTGCCGTCCTGATCCTGCGCCGCCTGCGCATTCTTCACCATCCCGCCTTCCATCAGGTTGTTGCCGCTCTCATCGACAAAGTAGAGCTGAGCCGGCGTACCGATGATGGTCAGGATCTGGTTCGGGTCAGACACGTTCGGAATCTCCACGCGGATGCGGTCGCTGCCCTGACGGGTGACGGTCGCCTCGGTGAAGCCCTGACGGGTCAAACGGCTGGTGAGGATGCTCACCGTGGATTCCATCTTGGTGTCAAAATCCGGGTCGCCGTTGTTTTCCGCCTGATAGACGGTGTAAACGCCGCCGCGCAGGTCAAGGCCGAGGCTGATTGCATCGCCCCACGGCTTGAGGTAGTTGATCATCGTGCCCTTGCCGAAGCCGCACAGACCCAGATAGGCGCAAACAGCGACGACAACAATGATTGCGACGAGCGAAACCAGCGCGCGGGCGCGCAGATTTTTCGCCTTAGCATGCTTGTTAGCCATAACGTTTTTCCTCGCTTTTGATATTGTTGAAAGGTTCGCGTCTCCATTTTTCGCGCTATGCGAACCCATCACCCAAGGGAAATGCCCGATAGACGGTCTTCATATAGCTTTCGCTTCCCGGCAGAATGTTGCCGTTCGCGTCGCGCCGCTGCAAAAGCGCCGCTGCGCGCTCACGACCTCCGGCATGGGCTTTATATTTCAAACCCCCGGCGCGGCATTCAACCCGATAAGGAGCTACAAGAAGCAATTTATCGAAACCCTGAAAAGCCACGACAAATACGACGCTAAATCATTTTTGCCGTCGATCAAAGACGTTTTCTCAAGGCTCGGGCTTCAGGACTGCGAGCGCATCCTCGCCTCCTGCCCGTATGAAATGAGCGGCGGCATGAATCAGCGCATCGCGCTTGCTCTCGTGATTCTCATGCAGCAGAAGCTTCTGCTTGCCGACGAGCCGACGAGCGCACTTGACGCAGTGACGCGCCGAACCGTTGCCGACGAGCTGATCGCAATGCGCACAGACTGCGGCATAGCGCAGATGATCGTGACACACGACTTTGCGCTTGCCTCCTACGTCGCCGACCGCATCGCCGTTATGCACTGCGGCAGAATAGTCGAGCTTGCCCCGGCAAAAGAGCTTGTGTCATTTCCCCTGCATCCGTACACCAGGATGCTGCTCGAGGCCGTTCCGGCACTCGGCGGCAGCATCCCGACGTTTTCCGACGCGCCGGTGCAAAGTGCCGGCAAGCTCATCGAGGCGTGCGCCGGTCACTTTGTTCTATCGGAGGTTTGAGCATGAAAAACATATTGAGCGTTAAAGATCTCTGCAGGAGCTATGAGCGTAATGATATTAAAACCGAGGCTCTTCACGACGTGAGCTTTGAGCTTAAATATGGCGAGATACTCGGCATTGTCGGCACCTCCGGCAGCGGAAAAAGCACGCTTCTTCGCCTTATCAGCGGCCTTGAAGCGCCGGATGCAGGCTCCGTTGTTTTCGACGGGCGCGAGCTTGGGCAAAAGCGCGCGCTTGCCGATAAGCGCGATATACAAATGATATTTCAGGATGCAGGTGCATCCTTTCATCCGCGCAGAACGATAGCAAGCTCGATAAATGACGCATTCCAAAGTCTCATGGGAAAGGGCGCTGTCCTTGATCTTGACTCACTCTGCATTGAGGTCGGCTTGAACTCATGCCTTGCGCGACGCTATCCCGGCTCGCTCAGCGGCGGTCAGTGCCAGCGCTTTGCCATTGCGCGCGCTATCGCGTCCTCGCCGCGTGTTTTGTTGTGCGACGAGATAACAAGCGCACTGGACGTTTCCTCGCAGGCGCAGATACTCGAGCTTTTATCCTCGCTGCGGGCCGAAACCGGAATGTCGATGATCTTCGTTTCGCACGATATTGCCGTTGTGAGCACGCTGTGCGACAGGATAGCGGTCATGCGCGGCGGAGACATCGTCGAACAAGGCAATACAAAAAGCATTATTTCAGCTCCGCGGAACGAATATACAAAGGAGCTTATAGCATCGGTGATGGAGGTAAATCATTGAACACAGGCAAGAAAATTCAGCAATTTGTTAATGTTCCGGGAACACGGCTTAACTACCCCGAAACAGTGATCTTCGGCGCTCACGACGGAAAATGCGTTACCGTATCCGCCGGTGTTCACTGCCGCGAATACGTAGGCATACAGGCAGTTATTGAGCTTGCACGGACTATTGACCCAAAAGATATATACGGTGAGCTTCACTTAGTGCATGCATTCAATTACGATGGTCTCATCTGCCGCTGCTCGGACGTTTTTCCGTCCGACGGAAAAAACCTCAATCGCGTTTTTCCCGGCAGCACATGCGGAACCGACGCCGAAAAGCTTGCTGCATTCCTTGAGGAAACCGTGATACGTCACAGCGACTGCATAGTCGATCTGCACTCCGGCGGCGGCTATGAATATCTTACGCCGCACGTCTATCTTCACGGCGCGGCAGCTCCGGAGGTCTGCGCGCAATCGCAGGAGCTTGCGATGCATGTGGGCGTTCCGTACGCCGTGCGCTCGCAGGCGAAAAACGGGTTTTACAGTCACGCCGGTACCTGCGGCGTTCCGGCCGTTCTGATCGAGCGCGGCTGCTGCGGCCTGTGGTCAGAAGATGAATCCTCCCGTGATATCGAGGACGTAAAGAACATTCTGCGCTTCCTTGGAGTTTTGCGGGACGGGATTCCCTCAGCCAGGAAGAACCTCAGGATATTTGATCGCGGAGAATATTTGGACGCACCTGTAAGCGGCTGCTGGTATCCTGCCAAGGCGGTCGGCGAGCGTATAAAGGCAGGCGAAAGTCTCGGCCGGATATGCGATATATTCGGCGAGCTGCTGCACGAGGAATTTGCAAAACACGACGGCGTTATTCTGTATCAGACGGCGTCGCTCGGCATAGAAAAAGACTGCCCAATGGTTGCATATGCAATCGAGGAAAGGTAACGATATGGAAGAGATGGAAAAACGGGTCCTGGACTACTGGACCGTGCGTGCGCACGACTTCGGCGTTGTACGCCGCAATGAGATACATAATAAGCTCAGCAAGCGCTGGAGCGACGAGCTTGACAGGCTGCTTCCGGAAGGAAAGCTTCGCATTCTTGATGTCGGCACGGGTACGGGATATTTTGCCGTACTGCTCGCCGCAAAGGGGCACACGGTCACGGGGATCGACCTCACCCCGGCAATGATAGGCGAGGCAAAGGCTCTTGCAGACGAGCTTGATATCAGTGCACGGTTTGAGGTAATGGACGCACAGTCTCTCAACTTTCCCGACGAAAGCTTTGACGCCGTAGTCACGCGCAATCTCACTTGGACACTGCCTGAACCGGAGCGCGCATATTCGGAATGGCTCCGCGTTCTCGTACCAGGCGGGATCCTCATAAACTTCGACGCAAGCTACGGCAACAATGTCCGCAACAATGAGCATAAAGGAACTCATCTGCCCGTCGGCAATGTCTATGGCCACTGCGGAATGACGCCCGAGCTTGAGAGCGAAAACGCGAAAATCACGCTCTCAATGCCGATAAGCAAAAAACCCCGTCCCGAGTGGGACGCCGAGCTTCTCAAATCACTTGGCTGCGCCGACTGCGGCTTTGACAAATCCGCAGGTACGCACATACTCGCGGAAAACGATCTGAGTGATGCGCCGATGTTCCTCGTGTGGGCAAAAAAATAGCAAAAAGCAGCCTTTCGGCTGCTTTTTTACTAACATTTGTACTTTTTCATATCGACGCAGCCGTTGGACTTAAGCCGACAGCATCTCATATGCAAGCTTGTCGTCCATATCGACTATACTTCACGCGCGCTTTCAAGCTCAAGCAGGCGCATTTTCTTGTCAACTCCGGCTGCATAACCTGTCAGGCTTCCGTCCGCGCCGAGAACGCGGTGGCACGGCACTATTATTGATATAGGGTTGTGCCCCACCGCTCCGCCGACAGCCTGTGCGCTTTTTGTTCCGAGCTTTCGGGCGATCTCGCCGTAGCTTGCGGTCTGGCCGTAGGGAATTTTCATAAGCTCATCCCATACGCTGCGCCGAAAAGCAGAGCCGTTCAGCTTCAAAGGCGGCACAAAATCCGGCTCATGGCCCGAAAAATAAATATCCAGCCAGCGCTCTGTCTGCTCAAGCACCGGAGTGAGCACCTCGGTGCGCTCACTTTCAATACCGGCGGCAAAATATTTTGCGCCGTAAAACCACAGGCCGGTCAGGCTTTTCTCATTCGCGGCAAGCAGTATCCTGCCGACCGGAGATGAATAATCATGTATATATGTCATCTTTCTTTTCTTCCTCTACCTCGTCTATTCCAAAGGATCGCCGCATCGAGCCGGGATTGTTTTCGATAGCTTTACTATGCACGCGCGATTATCGTTTGTCAACAGGACTTTTGGTATTAATAAAATTCATATCTGCTTGAATTTCACTAATTTCCCTTTTTGGCTTTGCTGCGTTAAAATGAAAAAGTCCGCTCAGGCGGAGGATAATAAGGGAGAGAGAGTTTACTTATGAAAAAAACAAAGAATTTTGCGAGCCGCTGGGGATTTATCCTCGCCTCTGTCGGTTCTGCCGTCGGCATGGCAAACGTTTGGGGATTTCCGAATAAGCTCGGCTCAAACGGCGGCGGAGCGTTTTTGCTGATATATCTGCTGTTTGTGTTCATATTCAGCTATGTCGGCCTGCCGGCGGAGTTTGCCATGGGCAGACGCGCACGCACGGGTACTCTCGGCACATACGAAAGCGCATGGGCAACGCGCGGCAAGGGCTTCGGCAAAGCAGGCGGCATTCTCGGCTGGCTTCCGCTCGCCGGTTCGCTATGCATCGCCATCGGATATGCCGTTATCGTGACGTACATCCTCAAGGCGCTTGTCGATTCCCTCGTCGGAACGCTCATGACGGCCGACACAGCCGCATGGTTCGGCGAGTTCTCGTCGACGCCGATGTCGGTCGTTCCGTACCACATCATAGTCGTTGCCGGAACGCTTCTGACACTGTATCTCGGCGCACACAGCATCGAAAAGACTAACAAGATCATGATGCCGCTGTTTTTCCTCATATTCATCGTGCTCGCGGTCAGGGTCGCATTCCTGCCCGGCGCAGCGGAGGGATACAAGTTCATGTTCACTCCGCGCTGGGAGGCGCTTGCCGACCCGATGATATGGATATGGGCAATGGGTCAGGCATTTTTCTCGCTGTCGGTCACCGGAAGCGGCATGATCGTATACGGCGCGTATCTTTCCGACGAGGAGGACGTCGTCGGCGTTGCACAGCACACCGCGCTTTTTGACACCATCGCCGCCGTTGTTGCCGCGCTTGTGATCATCCCGGCCTGCTTTGCCTACGGTCAGGATGTCGGCGCAGGCCCGAGCCTGCTGTTCGTGACCCTGCCGACCATTTTGCAGGATCTGCCCCTGGGCAGGCTGTTTGCCATAATACTGTACGTTGCGATGATATTCGCCGGAGTAAGCTCGCTGCAAAACATGTTTGAGGCGGTCGCAGAATCGCTTATGCACAAGTTCCCCAAGCTCAGCCGCACTGCGGTGCTTGCAATTTTGTGCGTTCTCTGCCTGGGCTTCGGCATCGGCATGGAGCCGATCTCCAAGTGGGGGCCGTGGATGGATCTCGTTTCGATCTATATCATCCCAATCGGCGCAACGCTCGGCGCGATATCGTGGTTCTATGTCACGAAAAAGAGCGACCTGCTCAACGCCGTGAACACCGGCAGCACAAAGCAGCGCGGCAAGCTGTGGTACAGCGTCGGCCGCTATGTTTATGTTCCGCTCGCGCTTATACTCTGCTGCGTAGCATTGTTCATGCAGGTTGCGTTTTAATATTGCAAAAATATAAGAGACGGCCTTTATCAAGGTCGTCTCTTTTGCAGCGTCTCAAAAAAGTCTGTGACTTTTTTGCTCGCTTCAAAAACGCCACATTTTTTGTGAAAACGAGTTTTCACGAAAAATCTCGCTACGCTCGTCAAAAAGTCCGTACCGGACATTTTTGATGGCTATTAATCTAATCACGAGTGGGGCCTTTGCCCCCTCGCGCTCCCCTGCTGCTCAATTTTCTTTATCTATAGCATAATTTTTTGCCAGTCTGCAAAAGAGACGGCCTTTATCAAGGTCGTCTCTTTTTTATAAGCTGCCATGCATTTTTGCATCGGTGCCGCCTTTGTGGGCAAACAGCGCTTATCTTCGACGCGCGGCATTTTACCAAAATTATTTTTCCGCTTCCTTTGAAAACTCGCCGCTGAGCGCAAACGCATGGTTCATCGGTCCACGTCCTCTGCCCAGGTCGAGCATTGCTCCGAGCGCGCCGGATATATAGTCCTTTGCGCGGCGAACCGAGGTTTTCAGGTCATAACCCTTGGCGAGGTTTGACGCGATCGCGCTAGAAAGGGTGCAGCCCGTGCCGTGGGTGTTGGGATTATCTATGCGCTTTCCCTCAAACCAGCGGCACTCGCCGTCGGAATACAGCAGGTCGTTTGCGTCGTTTACGCTGTGTCCACCTTTGAGCAGCACCGCACAGCCGTGCTCGCGTCCTATCTTTTCGGCCGCCTTGAGCATGTCCTCTTCGTTTTCTATCTTCATTCCTGAAAGGATCTCACCCTCGGGGATATTCGGCGTTATCACCGTGCTTATGGGAAAAAGCTCATCGGCAAGCGTCTGCACGGCGTCGGTTTTCATAAGCGCCGAGCCGCTCGTTGCAACCATGACAGGGTCAACTACAATATTTTTGGCGTCATAATGCCTGAGCCTGTCGGCTATGACGCGGATAAGCTCCGAGGACGACACCATGCCGATCTTGACGGCATCGGGATATATATCCTCGAACACGGCGTCGAGCTGCTGCCGCAAAAACTCGGGCGATGCCTCTTCGATCGCCGAAACGCCGGTCGTGTTCTGCGCTGTGAGCGCAGTTATAGCGCTCATGGCAAAAACGCCGTTCATGGTCATTGTCTTGATATCCGCCTGAATACCGGCTCCGCCGCTGGAGTCGCTTCCTGCGATGGTGAGTGCTGTTTTCATGTTGTGCTCCTTTCAGTCCGATGCAAAGCAACGGAATGTTTCCGGCTTGCAGAAGTCGGTTATATAACAGTCGCTGAGCGCTTTAAGCTCCTCGGCCCGTTTTTCGCTTTTATCGTATACTCCGACAAGAACGAATCCGTCGCGCTTTGCCGTCCGCGCCGCGTGGATCGCGTCCTCGAAAACCGCCGTTTCGCTTTTGGCCGTTCCGAGCGCGTTCAGGCAGGCTCGGAAGATTTCCGGCTCGTCCTTGCCGCTGCCGACCTCGGCGCAGGTGAGTATACCGTCAAAGTACTTTTCCATATCGCATCTGCGCAGCGCGGCCAGAACATGGTCGTGCTCGCTTGCCGTTGCAACGGCCATTTTTACGCCATTGCATTGAAGCAGATCGAGAAACTCACGCACACCGGGCTTGGGCTGCACAAGGTCATAGTAAAAATGCCTGACCATTTTATTTATGCCTTCCTCGATCTCGGCAGTCGTCATTTCAAGGTCATACTCGCTCTTAAAATATGACGCTGTCTGGCTCAGACTCAGCGCGCAAACGGCTTCATTCACGCCGGGTCTCGGAGCAACACCGATCGAGGCGAGGTAGGTTTCCCCGGCGGTGTCCCATATGAACATTGAGTCAAACAGCGTCCCGTCAAAATCAAATATTGCTCCCTTTATCCTCATGCGCGCACCATGTTTTCGGACAGTGCCCTGAGCGTTCTGCACTCGCTTTCTATATCCTCCGCGCCAAAGATCGCGCTGACGAGAGCAACTCCGTCAACACCCGTGCCGGAAAGCTGCATGATATTGCTCTCGGATATGCCGCCGATGGCGACGACCGGGATATCGACCGCCGCGCAGATATCGCGCAGAGTCTCCTTGGGCAGAACATCGGCATTTGCCTTTGTCGAGGTCGAGAACATAGCCCCGACGCCGAGGCAGTCGGCTCCGTTTTCAACGGCCTTGAGAGCCTCCTCAACGGTGTGCACGGAAACGCCGAGCATCATGCCGTCGCCGATCTTCTCGCGCACCTTGCTTGCTGCCATGTCCTCCTGCCCGACGTGAACGCCGTCGGCGTGGCACTTCACGGCAACGTCAACGTTGTCGTTTACGAAAAACGGCACGGAATATTTCCTGCACAGCGCGCCTATTTCGATCGCTTCGGCGAGAAACTCGTCGTCGTTAAGCTCCTTTTCGCGAAGCTGCACGCAGGTAGCGCCGCCCTTGAGCGCGGATTCGACCTGCTCGTAAAGGCTTTGCTTTCCGACCCATGCTCTGTCCGTCACTGCGTACAGGAGCATGTATTTTTTATCGCACTTCATATTTTGCACCTTCCTCAAGCTGCTCGGGAGTCAGATTATAAATTGCATCAATTATATAGTTTCGGTAAGAAGAGTTGCCGTCCATGGAGCCGAGCCTGTCATGCGCTATCTCGCCGGCAAGCCCCATCGCACACACCGCCGCCGCAGCAGCCTCAAGCACATTGTCGGGGTTTGCGGTAATAAATGCCGCCGTCATGGCCGAAAGCTGGCAGCCGGTGCCGGTTATGGACGACATCATGGCGTTGCCGTTGCGGATGCAATATGCTTTCTCCGAATCGGCAACGATGTCGATAGCGCCGGTTATGGCAACTACCGCTCCGGTCTCACGCGCGAAGGCTTTTGCAAATTTCACTGCGTCATCAAGATTTTCATCCGTCACCTTATCGGCAACGTCGGCATCGACGCCCTTGGTCGTTCCGCTGCCGGAGGCAATGGTTTTTATCTCGGAAATGTTTCCGCGGATGACGGAAAACTTCACCTCGCGCACAAGGCCGAGCGCCGTTTCCGTGCGCAGGCTCGACGCACCGGCGCCGACGGGGTCGAGAACGACGGGGTGTCCCAGCTCGTTTGCCTTTTTGCCTGCAATGTGCATCGACTCTATTGTGCGGCTGTTTAGCGTTCCGATATTAATATTAAGGCCTGCGCACACGCTCGTGATCTCCGCAACCTCGGCCTTGTCGTCGGCCATGATCGGTGATGCGCCGCACGCGAGCACGATATTCGCACAGTCGTTGACCGTGACGTAATTTGTGATATTATGAATAAGAGGGCATTTTGCTCTTACGTTTTCAAGCATTTTTCCAAGCATTTCGGTTTCCTCCTCACTGTGCCAGCGAAAGCTGCATACGGCCGAGAACTCCGGCCTTTTTAAGGCTGTATATCAAGACTGCGGATATCGCTGCGCCGCCTGCCGTTGAAACGAAAAACGGGATGATGTATGCGTAAAACGCGATGGCCGCGGCCGACTGACCCATGAAGTATATCGCCACGGGGTAAGCACACAGGCCGCCGAGGATCGCCGTGCCGAACACCTCGCCGATAAGCGTTGCCGCAATGTTGCCGGTCTTTTTATAAACAAGACCGCACAGAAGCGCACCGAACATGCTTCCGGGGAACGCCATGAGGCTGCCGAGTCCGAGCAGATTGCGGATAAGCGAGGCGACAAACGCCGCACCGACCCCGTATGCCGGGCCAAGCAGCACCGCGCATATGATGTTCACCATATGCTGAACCGGCGCGCACTTGCTGCCGAACACGGGAAAGGAAAACAGGCTTCCCACAACTGCAACGGCACAGAGGATACTCGCCGTCGCAAGCTTTTTTGTATTAACTTTTTTCATTTTTATTTCTCCTTCGGAATAAGCTGACGAGAGTTGAGCCCATATCGGTTTTGACGGGCAGATTTTCGCCCGTCAAGACAAAAAAGGCGAAAACAGCCGGAAGGGTGCGTCGAAAGGCAATATGTGTTCTTTTATCTATTGTCTAAAAAAGAATGGAAAGAAAGTATTTTAGAATGTTTGATTTTCTTATCGGGAATGGCAATTCCCATCATTCCATGGTTGATTTATTTTGGAATTCACCATGCCATTGGAACTTGGATTGAATCTTATGTTATTTTTAATATCAAATATTATCCTACAATAGATACTTGGATTATGAAATTATTTGATATCATTACGAAACCATTATTCTTTATGGCTCAAAACTTAGGGTTTGGAATTCCTTTTATGATTGGCATCTGTGTCTTATTATTTGATCGTTTCTTTTTCAAAAAGAAGTCATTTAAATGGATTGTCATTTCTCTTTATTGTTTTTTATGTTTAGGTGTTTTCTGTGGAGGTATTTCTTTCCGTTACTATTATTTCATTTTAGCGCCTTTTCTTATCTTTGGAATTGTTGCTATTGCGTCTTGGATAGAACGCCTATATCATATTGAATGGCATGAATCAAGACTAGCTCATTATATGATTTATGTCACTTTGTTAGTGGCTCTTAGTTACTATGGATGTCAAAATACCAACAAATTTCGTATCAATCAGAGTAGGCAAGACTTAGTTCAGTATCAGTTTGCAGAAATTATCAAGCAAACAGAAAATCCAACTTTATTAAACTATGGTTTCTTAGATGGTGGATTTTATACTACAACGGGAATTGTTCCAAATATTCGTTATTTTCAAAAACAAAATATTGCGAATGCTGTTTTCCCTGAAAATATCGAACAACAAGAAGAAGCTATCAAAAAGAAGAAAGTTGATTTTGTAGTCACTAGAGTACCAATAGATAAAGGAATGTCTTATCACTATATTCCAGAATTAAAACAAAATTATAAAAAGATATCAGAAAAGAATCAAAAATATGAAGAACATCGTTATCGTTATACATTATGGCAAAAAAAATAATATCCTCGGATATTATTTTTTTAATAGAATTCCAATTGGACAATGATCACTTCCAAAAACATCAGTATATATCATCGCATCTTCTAAATGAGAGATATAATCTTGAGACATAATAAAATAATCAATTCTCCAACCAGCATTATTCGCTCTGGCATTTCTCATGTAACTCCACCAAGAATACATACCTTCTTTATCTGGGTATAAATAACGAAATGTATCGATGAATCCAGCATTTAATAATTCTGTAAACTTTTCACGTTCTTCATAAGTAAATCCAGCATTTCCTATATTTGCTTTCGCATTTTTTAGATCGATTTCTTCATGTGCGACATTAAAGTCTCCACAACAGATGACTGGTTTTGTTTTTTCTAAACTTTTTAAATACTTTCTAAAGTCATCTTCCCATTCCATACGATAATCTAAACGTTCTAATCCTGCTTTGGCATTTGGTGTATATACTGTTACTAAGTAAAATTCAGGATATTCTAATGTAATGACACGACCTTCGTGATCATGCTTTTCAATATCCATTCCATAAAAGACATCGAGTGGTTTTTCTTTGCTTAAAATCATCGTTCCTGAATATCCTTTACGTTCTGCAGGATTTAAATACATGTGATAATCTTCTAGATGAAATGGAAGTTGTTCTTCTAATACTTTTGTCTCTTGTAAGCAAATGATATCGGCATCTTCTTTTTCGACAAAGTCTATAAATCCTTTTTTATAACAAGCTCTAAGACCAGCTACATTCCAAGATATGAGTTTCATACTTTCACCTCATTTGTATTATAACATGTTTTAGATATGAAAAAAAGAATGTCAGATACATTCCTTTTGTCTTTCAAATGGTGGGCTGTTAGGGATTCGAACCCTAGACCCACTGATTAAGAGTCAGTTGCTCTACCAACTGAGCTAACAGCCCATTTCCAAATTACTTCATTAGTATATCATAAAAAAATAAAAAAGTGAAGAGGAAAAATAAGAATTTATATAATCTATATTTATCAAGCATGTGTAAAGTATCAGTATTGAAAAGTTCAACCAGTAAAAATTGTGTTACAATGAAGATATGAGGTGATAAGATATGCGTGCAGTAATGCTAGTAGATAAGAGAAAGTTAGAAATAAATGAAATAGAAGAACCATTCTCTAAAAATGGAGAAGTAATCATTGAAATTTTAAAATCAGGAATATGTGGTTCAGATTTACACAATTTTGAAACGGGAAATCCAAAAGGATTAGTGATGGGACATGAATTTTGTGGCGCTGTTGTCGATCCAGGAAGTCGTGAAGATTTAAAAGTAGGGGATATTGTAACAGCTCTTCCAATTACACCATGTGGTCATTGTGAAGCTTGTGAAAGTGGAAATCCCCAATATTGTAAGCAAACTTGGAGTGATGCGGTAGGTCTTTCTGTTACAAGACCAGGAGCACTTACGAAAAAGATTTCTGTTCGTCCTGATATGGTACTTAAAGTACCTAGTCAAACTACTCCAGAAGAAATGGCAATGGTAGAACCAACAGCAGTTGCTTTACATGCAGTTCATCTAGCAAACATTAAATTAGGTGAAAAAGTACTTGTTGTTGGGGGAGGAATCATCGGTTTATTATGTGCCATGTTAGCAAAAAAAGAAGGAGCTAGTTTTGTCGCAGTGAGTGAAACAAATCCCTATCGTGGTAATAAAGCAATTACATTAGGTGTGGCTGATAAATATTACGATGCAACAAATCAAAACTTACTACAAGAAGTGATGCAAGATACCAAAGAAGGATTTGATACAGTCATCGAATGTTGTGGTAATTCCAATGCTGTTACAAGTGCTTTTATGATGGTAAGACCAGGTGGTTGTGTGGTCTTAGTTGGTGTTGCTACAACAGCTATTCCAGTACCAACAGTACTAGCTGTTATGAATGAATTAACTGTTCAAGGAGCAATTGCTTATACGAAAGAAGAATTTGAAACTTGTATAGAAATGATTGCCAATAAACAAATCGAAGTTATGCAGTTTGTCGATGATGTTGTCTCATTTGATCAAGTACAAACTGCTTATGAAAGATTGAGTAGTGGAAAAGATGCAGCAGTGAAAATACTAGTAGATCCAAAACTATAAATTCTAATCATTGATTAGAATTTTTTTATTTTGAAATAATAAAAATATAGTTGCAGAAATACCAAATAATCGCTATAATAAAATAAATGTGAAATAAGTTTCACATTTATTAGAAAGGACATGCTTATGTTAGAACTAAAAGATATTTGTTTTGAAAGAGCAAACAAGAAAATTTTAAATCATATCAATCTTGTTTTAGAAAAGAATAAATTTTATGTGATTACAGGTCCTAATGGAAGTGGAAAATCAACACTTGCTAAAATCATTATGGGAATTGAAAAACCAGATTCTGGTCAAATTATATTTGAAGGAAAAGATATTACGAATTTATCGGTCGATGAACGTGCAAAATTAGGATTTGGTTTTGCCTTCCAACAACCAGTTCATTTTAAAGGAATTACTGTATTTGATTTGCTAAAATTAGCAGTTGGATTAGAGATTCAAGAAGAAGATGCATTACGTCTTTTAAAGAAAGTAGGAATTACTTCTAAAGAGTATTTGAAACGTGAAATCAATCGTTCTTTATCAGGTGGAGAATTAAAGAGAATTGAAATTGCTACCGTACTCGCACGTAATCCTTATATTGCTATTTTCGATGAACCAGAAGCAGGAATTGACTTATGGAGTTTCCAGAGCTTAACAGAAGTATTTCGTGAGATAGAATCTACTTCTAATGGTATTACACTGGTTATCTCTCACCAAGAACGTATTTTAAATATTGCAGATCAAATTATATTATTAGAAAAGGGTCAAATCAAACAAATCGGAGATCGTGAAGAAATGGTCAAGACGATTTTTAAAGATTCATCTCATGTGGAGGAAGAGAACTATGAATGAAGTAGATAAAAAGTTATTACATGAAATTGTAGATGAAGATGTAGAACAAACGGAAGTATACAATATTCGTAAAAATGGAAAATGTATTGGGAGAAAGAGTAACCCTTATATTGATATTGTAAGTAAAGAAGATGGAACAGGAATTGATGTATATGTCAAAGAAAATACTTTATTTGGAATCGTACATATTCCTGTTATCGTGACGGAAAGTGGATTAACTGATGTTGTATATAATGATTTTCACATTGGTAAAAATTCTAATGTCGTCATTATTGCTGGATGTGGAGTACACAATGATCATGACAAAAATGCTACACACAATGGGATTCACCGTTTCTATGTCGATGAACATGCGAAAGTAAAATACGTAGAAAAACATTATGGAGAAGGGAATGGAACGGGTAAGAAAATATTAAATCCGGTTACAGAAATCTATATGAAAGATGGTTCTCATATGACAATTGATACAGTTCAAATCAAAGGTGTCGATTCTACAAAAAGAGAAACTTATGCGAAATTAGAAGAAAATAGTACATTAATTATTACGGAAAAGGTTATGACACATGGAAAACAGAAAGCGATGACTGATTTTAAAGTAAAACTAAAAGGAAAGAATGCCAGTACTCATGTTACTTCTAGATCAGTCGCAACTGAAGAGTCTTATCAGGAATTCTCTTCAGAAATTATCGGAAAGACAAAATGTTATGCTCATGTAGAGTGTGATGCGATTTTAAAAGATCATGGTAGAGTAAAAGCAATCCCAGAAATCTATGCGAAAGATGTAGAAGCCAATTTAGTACATGAGGCAGCGATTGGTAAGATTGCCGGGGAACAACTTATGAAATTGATGTCACTAGGTCTAACAGAAAAAGAAGCAGAAGAAGCCATTATTCAAGGATTTTTAAAATAAACTATGGGTAAAATTAGACAACCAGTTCATCAAAAATCAATCGCTACCAAAGAGAAAATTATTAAACATGGTTTTCAATTGATGTGTGAAAAAGGATATCACAATGTAAATACCATCGATATTGCCAATGAGTCACATGTTTCAACGGGAATTATCTACCAGTACTTTCACGATAAACACGATATATTAATCGAAGGGGTAAAACGTTATTCTGATGAAATTATGTTTCCTATGTTGGAAGTATTAAAAAATGAAGTAGATTTAAAAAATAACTTTGAATCAGCACTGAAAAAAATGATTCAAAAAACAAAAGAAGTACATACGATGTCAGAAAATGCCTACCGTCAGTTACAATCTCTACAAAATAGTGATGAAGAAGTATTTCAAATATTTAAACAAAAAGAAATGGAAACAACAGAAAAAATACAAGAAATTTTACAACAACAAGGATTTGAAATTCAAAATCAAAAGGAAAGAATTCACTTTTTAATCCATATGATTGATGTTCTATGTCAAGAGTTGAGTTATCATCAACATCAAGACTTTAATTATGAAAAGATGACAAAAGAAACCATTCGAATGATTATGTGTCTCTTTTATGATTGTACGACTTGTAAAAAATTACGAACAGAATCGTAATTTTTTTGTATATACATACAAAATATGGAAATAATAGGAGTAGGAGGTCACTATGGAAAGAAGAAAAGAGTCAAGATCATTTGGTTTTATTTTATGTTTGTTAATTGGTATTTTATTAGGTAGTTTAGGAACATACTATGTTTTGTCCATGAATTATACCAATGAGACAAATCGTCTAAAAAGGGAAATCAATGAAAAAGAAGATGAAATCAAAAAATTACAAGAAAAACAAAAAGAAGAAACAAAAAAAGAAGCAGTTGATATCACCTCAGATGATACCAAGAAGGAATATAATCAATTGTTAAATCAGAAGTTAAAACCAGCTTTAATGTATCTAAATCATACAAGAACAACATATGATGATTCTTCTTTTACGGATTTAGAAATGGCAAATGCGACTTGTTACTATTTGAAAGATCAAGATGATGATAGTATCTTTGAAAAAGAAAATAATAGTGATGAGAAGAAAACAATTCAATTTTCTAAACTAAATCCATTTGCGAAAACATTATTTGGGGTAGAAATTAAAAAAGAACAATTGGATGAAACCATTTTCAAAGATGATAAAATCACTTGTCAGTACGATAAAGATATGAAAGAAGTATTGTATAAAGTCACTAAGATTATTGATCATCAAGAAACAGGTAAGATAGAAATTACTTATGATGATATTAGTGGAGTATTAGAAGATGAAAAGAAAAAAGATAAATTAGAAGACTTCAAAAAAGAAGATTACTTTGAATATGAAGAAAGTGATATTCAAGCAAAATATCAATTAGTTTTGAAAAAAGTATCAGATAGTGAATATCAAATAATTAGTAATAAAAAGGTTTGATGCAATCAAATCTTTTTTGTAAAGTAACTTGTTTTTTTATAACTTATGGCAACGAATAAATCATAGTTGTGTTATACTAAAGACAAGGATGTGGTAGATATGAGGTATAGGAATCGACATATTATTTATGGCTTTGTAATCGTCTTTATCATTGCCTTAGTAGTATGGATTGGTTATCTTGTCTATGTAGAATTAATTCGTCCAAGTCGTAATCATACACCACAAATTGTAGAAACAAGTGCGAAAAAAGAAATCAATCAAAATAAAATTTTTATCGACAAAGCATTTGTATTTCAAGCTACTTATTCAAAAGATAAACAATTGCGTTTGCCAATGATTAATTTAAATAGTCAAGATGCATTAGAAGCGAATCAAGAGATTCAGACAAAGTATAAGACATTGCATCAAGAAAAACAGAAAATGACACAAAAAGGACAAAATATTATTAGTCAGTATCAATATACAATTCATGAAGATATATTATCGATTTTGATTTATATACAACATCGAAATCAAGAACAAGTTACATATTCCTATATGACGTATCACTTCTATTTAAGTAGTGGAAGCCAGGTTCCATATCGAGAAGTATATCAAAAAGCTTCCATCTATGATTTTAATATTGAATTAAAAGTAAAAGATTCTCTGTATAGATGGATGGAAAATTATTCTGATCTTTCTTTCGAAGAGAAAAATCAATATGTACAACAAGCTATGTCAACGTATCAAGAGGCTGTTAAAAATAATACAATACAATATTATTTTGATATAGAAAATCGTTTTTACGTGATTTTACCAGTCCAAGAGCCAAACCGTTCAGAACTTGTATATAAAATTTTTACACTATAGAAGTTTGATGATTCAAACTTCTTTTCCATCATATATCAAGAAATGACAAAATAGTCATTACAGCTTTTAGAAAATATAGTATAATGTTTGATAAAGGAGGGATTGTATGGAACGTTATCAACCAGATATTCATCAAGGACTTACAAGTGAACAAGTAAAGTTAAGAAAAAAAGAAAATCTCGTATATACAGATAAAACACCACGTACAAAAACAATCCCTGAAATTATCTTACGTAATTTAATTACACCCTTTAATATTTTAAATACCTTTTTAGCACTTGCTGTTCTATTTAGTGGTTCATTTAAAAATTTATTATTTATGGGGGTTGTCATCTGTAATACATTTATTAGTATCATTCAAGAGATTCATGCGAAAAGACAAATTGATAAATTATCTCTTCTAGCAACTTCTAAAGCATTGGTTGTTCGTGATGGAAAAATACAAAAAGTAAGTATTTACGATTTAGTATTAGATGATATTGTACGTTTTGATCGTGGAGATCAAGTTGTCGTTGATTCGATTATTAAAAAAGGGGAAGTAGAAGTCAATGAATCGATTATTACAGGAGAAGTAGAACCTGTATATAAAGAAGAAAAAGAAATGATTTTATCAGGTAGTTTTATTAGTTCTGGAACTTGTTATGCCAAAGTAGAACATGTTGGAATGGATAATTATACTTCTAAAATTGCCAGTGATACAAAGTTTGTCAAAAAAGTACGTTCAGAAATCATGCAGACATTAAATAAAGTCATCAAAGTAGTATCTATTATTATTTTACCCCTTGGTATGTTACTATTTTTCAAACAATACAGTTTACATCATTCATTAAATCAAGCTATTTTAAATACTGTCGCAGCAGTGATTGGAATGATTCCAGAAGGGTTAGTACTTTTAACAAGTACTGTATTAGCAGTTGGAGTTGCTAAATTAACACGTTATAAAATATTAGTAGAACAGCTATATGGATTAGAAACACTAGCAAGAGTAGATACGATTTGTCTAGATAAAACAGGAACACTAACAGAAGGAGATATGGTAATTACAGGTTTAGTTCCATATCAATCACATAACCAAAAAGAAATGGAAACATTATTGACTTTACTAGCAACAAATTTTGAAGATAGTAATGCAACCATGACTGCTATTAAAAAGACGTATCCTGAACGTTTAGAAAAAGAAATTTTATACCAAGTACCATTTACATCGAAAAGAAAATGGTCTGGTGTTACTTTTCAAAATCAATCTATTTTATTAGGAGCCTTAGAATTTTTAATAAAAGATATTCCGAGTGATATGAAAGAAATGGTCAATACATTATCACAAGATAGTAGAGTTGTTGTTCTAGCAACTTCTAAACAATCATTAGAAGATAGAAAGTTACCACAACAAATAGAAGTCATTGGTTTTATTCAGATTCAAGATCATATTCGTAAAGAAGCAAAACAAACACTTACTTATTTTAAAAATGAAGGTGTTGATATTAAAATTATATCTGGAGATCATGTGAAAACAGTTACCAGTGTTGCTTCAAAAGTAGGTATTACTGATTTAAAAGCAGTGGATGCTACAACATTAAAAGACTATGAAAGTATTAAGAAAGCAGTAGAGGAGTATCAAATCTTTGGACGTGTAACCCCAGAACAAAAAAGAGATATGGTGAAAGCTTTACGAGAAAATGGACATGTTGTAGCAATGACAGGAGATGGTGTAAACGATGTTTTAGCGCTCAAAGAAGCAGATTGTAGTATTGCTGTTGCAAGTGGTAGTGATGCCGCTAGAAATGTATCAGAAATGGTATTATTAGATTCTAATTTCGATCGTCTACCAAAAATATTAAAAGAGGGTAGACAAATCATTAATAATATTGAACGTTCTGCAACTTTATTCTTAGTGAAGACAATTTATGCAACACTACTAGCAATTTGTTTCTTATTTATATCTCTTCCATATCCATTTGTGCCAATTCAATTAACATTAATTAGTGTTACGACAATTGGTATTCCATCATTTATACTTGCTTTAGAACCAAATGAAAAACGAGTTAAAAAACATTTCTTTTTCAATATCATTAGCAAGTCTATTCCAACAGCTGTAACAATTGTCGAAAGTATTTTAATGGTCTTATTATGTGGTAGCATTTTTCACTTTACAAAAGGACAACTATCAACGATTTGTGTATTAACAATGGGATTCATTTCGTTTATCTTACTATTCCGTCTTTGTTATCCATTAAATCTATTACGAGGTACATTATTTGGTAGTATGCTAGTTATCTTTTTAATTGGAGCAATTGGATTAAACGAACTATTCTCATTATCATTCTTACCATTTGATCGATTAATCTTTTTAGCTATCTTCTTATTACTAGCTTACGAATTATATCGTATCAATTTAAAACTATTTATCAGGTTATACCAAACAACTAGATTTCAAAAAATAAAGGATTTCATTGCTTCATGAAATCCTTTTTTAAATACAAAAAAACAAGTACGAATACTTGTTATTTTTTTATGGTGACCTGTACGAGATTCGAACTCGTGAATGCTGCCGTGAAAGGGCAGTGTGTTAAGCCGCTTCACCAACAGGCCATGGCGCCTCAAGTAGGACTCGAACCTACGACCCCCTGATTAACAGTCAGGTGCTCTAACCAACTGAGCTATTGAGGCATAAATGGTGGGCCTGAATGGACTTGAACCATCGACCTCACGCTTATCAGGCGTGCGCTCTAACCAGCTGAGCTACAAGCCCATTTATCCGTCAATGACTATTTCAGTATACCCTATTTTTTCACCTTTGGCAATAGATTTTATAAAAAAACTTTAATTTTTCTCGTTTCTTTATCATTTTTATATAAAATTTATGAATAAGGTGGGTAATTTATGCCATTTCTGACTATTGACTAAACTTAGAAAATACATTACAATAAAACTAGAGTGAATGAATATTTACCCTAAGATAAAATAGATAAATGGAGGAATTATATGAATCAAATGATTGCTTCCATATTACTTGTTTTACTTGGATTATTTATAGGAGTTTTTATTGTTATTGTGTTAAATAACTTAAGAGCAAGTCGTGCTAGTAAGAAAATTGAAACACTATTAGAACAAGCAAAAAAAGACGCTGAAAAAATAAAACGTGACTACATCTTGGATGCCAAAGAAGAGGCACATAAATTAAAAATAGATACAGATAAAGAAGTAAAAGAGAAAAAAGCCGAAGTAAAAGAATCAGAAGAACGTTTACTTCTTCGTGAAAATTCTATGGATAGAAGAGATCAAACTCTTCAAAATCGTGAAAAAATGTTAGAAGAAAAAGAAGAAACACTTATGAATAAACAAAAACAAATCCAAGATGAAATGAGTAAAGTGGAAGATGTAAAAAAAGAACAAATTGAACTATTAAATCAAATTGCTGGTTTTTCTAAAAATCAAGCAAGAGATATGGTATTAAAAAAAGTAGAAGAGATGATGAGCTTAGAAATTGCAGCCATCATTAAAGACAAAGAAACAGAAGCAAAATTAGAAGCCGATAAAAAATCAAAAGCAATTATTTTATCAGCAATGCAAAGATATGCCTCTGATGTGGCAAATGAACAAACAGTTACAGTTGTAACGTTACCTAATGATGATATGAAAGGTCGTATCATTGGTCGTGAAGGACGCAATATTCGTACGATTGAAGCTGTAACTGGAGTCGATTTAATTATTGATGATACACCAGAAGCAATTGTATTATCTAGTTTTGATCCGCTACGTCGTGAAATCGCTAGAGTTACGATTGAAACATTAATCAAAGATGGAAGAATCCATCCTGCTCGTATCGAAGAATTATACGATAAAGTAAGCGAAGATATGCATGCGAAAATATTAGAATATGGAAATAATGCACTATTTGAATTAGGAATCACAAAAGTAGAACCAGAACTAGTTGAATTAATTGGAAAACTACATTTCCGTACAAGTTTTGGACAAAATGCATTACAACATTCTATTGAAGTTGCAAACCTAGCTGGATTAATGGCCAGTGAAATTGGAGAAAATGTATTACTTGCGAAAAGAGCAGGTTTATTACATGACATTGGAAAAGCAATTGATCATGAAGTAGAAGGTAGCCATGTTCAAATTGGTGCTGATATAGCTCGTAAATACCATGAATCTGATGTTGTTGTCAATGCGATTGAATCACATCACGGTGATACAGAAGCTACAAGTGTTATTGCTGGATTAGTTGCGATTGCTGATACATTATCTGCATCTCGTCCAGGTGCTAGAAACGACTCATTAGAAAATTATATGAAACGTCTATCTGACTTAGAAAATATTGCAAACGATATTCCAGGTGTAGAAAAAACATATGCTGTACAAGCAGGTAGAGAATTACGTGTACTTGTAAAACCAGAAGAAATCAGCGATCTAGAAAGTTATAAAGTAGCACGTGATATTAAAAATAAAATCGAAGAAGAAATGCAATATCCTGGTACAATTAAAGTAACAGTAATTCGTGAAGTAAGAGCAACAGAAGAAGCAAAATAACTTGCTTCTTTTGCTTTTATGCTATACTATTAAATAGAGTAGATACCATCCTTATTATTTGTGAGCTATAAAAGGAGTCTGGTTATGAGAAAATTAAAAAGAAAAAGAAATTATACGAAATTTCTAATTATATCTACAATATGTGTTTTTTATTCATGGGAATAGGATATAGTTATTTGCAGCAAACTTTAAATGTTAATATGAGTTTATCTAAAAAAGATCAAGTAATTGATATTACGGATAATGTAGTTTCCAGTGGCGATGGATTATACGAAGACCAATATGAAGATGGAAGATATATTTATCGAGGAAGTGAACCAAATAACTATATTCTATTTAATAATGAGTTATGGAGAATCATGGCCAAAGAAATCGATGGAACATATAAGATAATTAGAGATGAAATGATTGGAAAAATGGCATATGACAGTATAGGATATCGAACTCCTGAAAACAATACTTTTTGTAGTGATGTTTTATCTGGATGTAGTCCCTTTGGAAAAGTAAATGGAGATTTTATACTTGGTAGTTATGATCGAGGTACAGTGACTGAAGATTCAAAAATTGCTCAGTATTTGAATCATGAATATTATGATACTTTAAGTGAAATATCAAAATCACAAATACAATTACATGATTTTAAGATTGGTGGTATTGTGTTGAATGAAGATGAATATTCTGGAGATCTTTTATTTGAAATATATTCAGAGGCTGATTATAAGTGGGCAGGAAATGTTGGCTTAATTAATTTAACTGATTATTTACGTGCAAGTATTTCACCTTCATGTGAACATACTACATATGACTATAGAGTACCTAATTCTTGTACATCTAATTATTTAATTGATAGTTTGGAAAACACACAGTATTGGACATTAACACCATTTGTTTTTGTAGATGGTATTGCCAGATCAAGTGTATATGTAATTTCTTCTTACGAAGGGGAAAAGCATGCTACTACTAATATAGTTGAAGATTCAGAAACAACTTATGTTCGGCCAGTAGTCTTCCTAAAATCATCTATCCAAATCACCGGAGGAAATGGAACAAAAGAAAATCCATATGTCATTGGATAATATAAGATAAAGGTGTATTTGAAATACATCTTTTTATAATAGAAAAAGTATGCTACAATAATAATAGAGGATGATGATATGAAAAATAATGGTTTTACATTAATTGAGTTATTAGCAGTTATTTTAATTATAGGTGTGATTGCTTTGATTTCAACACCATTAGTCATGAATCAAATTGAAAAGTCAAAAAAAGAGACACTTCGTGATTCTATTAAGGGAATGGTAAATGCAATTCGTTATTATCAGACGGAGAATGAGATATTTGATGGTGGAACATATACCGTAGATGGAAGTCAATTAAAGCATGGAAGTGATGTTATTGATGTCGATGGTGCTATTTTAGGAACTGGTACTATTACTATGAACGAGAAGGACGAAGCAACTGTAAAAATTCAATATGAACAGTATTGTGCGACTGGTAATTCAGATGATTTAAAAGTAGAGAATAAAACATGTAAATAAAAACCTACTTCCAAAAGAAATAGGTTTTTTGTATATCCTGCTTAATATGGTCTATAATAGTAATATGGTGGGTAGTAATAATTATTATAATAATAAGGACGTGGAGTGAAAGCAGGTGCTAGTAATCCTCCTGTAATTCCTCCTAAAATAAATGGTCCTAAGAACCCAAAACGCTCATCATTTGAATTGATTTCATTTGGTCTTGGTGGATGATATCCACTTGGCATTGCAGTTGCAAACCTGTTATTTACAGAATTAGAGTATATTTGATAAGGCTGATAATTCATAAAAACCCCCCTTCAAAGATATTATATGAAAAGAAAAGAGTGATGACACATGAAAGAAAAAATAGAAATACTAAGTAATACAATTGTAACTTATTCATTAAAAGTAAAAGAAAATGATAGAGTATTGATTGAAAGTGCATATGAAGCAAAGCCATTGTTAGAACAATTAATTAAAGATATTTCTAAAGTAGGAGGAATTCCTTTTGTAAGATTAACAGATAGTATGATGGATGGGTTACAAAATGAATTAGCAACCCTTTCTCGTATTCCGGAAATGAAAGCACAAGCTCAATATGATATCGATCATTTTGATTGTTTTATTCGTGTTCGTTATTTAGATAATGAGTATAATTCTAAAAAGATAAAACCAGAATTTAGAAAAGTATTGGGAGATGCAACGAAAGAAATTCATAGTATTCGTATTAATGAAAGAAGATGGACTCTATTAAATTATCCATCTGATTTAGATGCTTTTAAAGCACGTATGACAAGTGATGATTTTAAAAAGTATGCGATGGATGTGATGACAATCGATTATGAAAAGATGTCTAATATCATTCAACCATTAAAAGAATTAATGGAAAAAACTGATAAAGTTCGTATTGTTGGACCGAATACAGATATTTCATTTTCTATTAAGGGAATTCCAGCCATTCCATGTTGTGGAACTGCTAATATTCCGGATGGAGAATGTTATACAGCGCCAGTGAGAGATAGTGTTAATGGTACTATTACTTATAATACCCCATGTCCATATCAAGGTAATATTTACCACAATGTCTCATTAACATTTGAACAAGGAAAAATTGTCAAAGCAACATGTGATGAAGATAATGAACGATTAAATGAAATATTTGATACAGATGAAGGGGCTCGTTATGTAGGAGAATTCTCATTTGGACTGAATCCAAAAATTAAAGAACCAATGGGAGATATCTTATATGATGAGAAAATTATCGGTAGTATCCATTTTACACCAGGTAGTGCTTATCAAGATGCATTTAATGGTAATAAAAGTTCTATTCACTGGGATATGGTTTTAATTCAAAGACCAGAATACGGTGGAGGAGAAATATATTTTGACGATGTCTTAATTAGAAAAGATGGTAAATTTTTACTAGATGAATTAAAACCTTTAAACTATGAATAAAAGTATCATGAGATACTTTTTTTGTTGACTTAGAAATTCTAAAACAATTTTTAACGCATACATTAAATTGGGAGGTTGTTATGAAACGATTCTTTGAAATTCTAGGTTTTTTAAGTCTAGTTTGCTTCAGCTTTTTTTATACAGAAAAAACGATTGATGTCGTAAAAGAAGTAGATGATATTATGATTACCCTAAAAGAACAAGCACCTAAATATCAAGTAAAAGCAGAAAACGCCAAAATAGATGGTAAATTTATGACACCTGGAATCTCTGGGAAAATAGTGAATTTACAAAAAAGCTATGAAGAAATGAAACACTATGGAAAGTTTCACCCCAATTTACTGGTATATGATAAAGTATCTCCAGAAATTAGTATTAAAAATAGATACGATAAATATATTCAGACTGGGAATCCTAAAAAAAGACAAGTCAGTTTTCTTTTTGTTGTAGATGAAAAAGGCAATCCTAGTCCGATTATTGAAATATTAAAAGAAAAAAAAGTAACTGGTACTTTTTTTATAGATGGTAGTTGGCTTGAAAAAAATCAGAATGAGTTAGTTTCTTTGATAGAGGGAAAATTTACAGTAGGAAATTATAGTTATCGAGGAAATTATGGTCATGAATCTTTTGTATGGATTGATACAATTATCAAAAGAGTAGGTGGTCAAAAACAAAGTTATTGTCTAGTCGAAAAAGAAAATAAAAAAGCACTAAGTACTTGTAAATTACAAAAAGACTATACGATTTATCCAAATATTATAATGAAAGAGAATCCCTATTCAGAACTGACAGAACAAGTAGAAAGTGGTAGTATTGTTTTAATGCGTTTGGATGCTCAAGTAAAAAAAGAGTTACCACTGATGATTACATATTTAAAACAGAAAGGATATGAAATTGTAAATCTAGAACAATTGTTAGAAGAATAAAAGACGTTCCTAAGAACGACTTTTTGAATGGAATTGATGTCTCTTTTTTATTTCTTCAATTGCTGGATAAATATTAGGAAATGTATGTTCAAAATTTTTTAATATGACTGCTCTAGAATAATGGTAATCACGTTCTAATTGGTGTAATGATTCATGTTGAAAATAGTCATCTAACATTGTTTGTAAAATATCAACTGGAATAATAATCGGAGGATTTGAATGAATATATAATTGATTTTTTACATTCTCATATAGGATTGATCCATTTTCTAATTCCTTGATTCTTTCAATTTGTTGATCTAAGACATCAATCGAGATATGACTCTTTCCGGAAATGTGATTTTGTTCAAAAAACAATGGTAAAGATTGTATCACTTGGTACTTTGTCTTTCCACATAAAATCTCTTTGGCAATAAAGTAAAGAACGTTATCAGGAAAGACTACTTTCTCACTACGGTGTTGTTCTATGACAATTTTTACTCCAATATATAATCCTTGTAATGATTTATCAGCTAAGACATATTTTACAAAACGAGTTGTGACATCTTTCCGAATATTTTCAGGATTGGTTTGAAAATGTTTTGCCGTTTTGTGACAACTAGCTTGATTGACAATCATATATCTTGCTTCTTGAATAATTCTATCGCGAATACGTAATTGATTTTTTGTAAAGTTTGTTTGTTTCTCTTTCATAATAATTCCTTTCGATAAATAGGTATTATACTAGAAAAAGGATTATCAAGCAAATTCTTTGTGTTATAATAAACATGGTGATGGGATATGAATAAAATAGAAATATTATCTCCAGCAGGAACGATGGAAAGTTTTTATGCAGCTATATTAGGTGGATGTGATGCGATTTATCTATCTGGTTATCAATTTGGAGCACGTAGTTATGCCGGAAACTTTTCTATGGAAGAATTAAAAGAAGCCATTGAAATTGCGCATTTATATCAAGTAAAAGTATATGTCACTGTGAATACTATGATCTATGAACGAGAAGTAGAAACATTGATTCACTATATTGATGAATTAGTTACTTTTCATCCTGATGCCTTGATTATAGAAGATATAGGAATGTTTGATTTAATCCATCAAAGATATCCACAATTAGAATTACATGCTTCTACACAAATGCATTTACATAACCAATCAGGTGTTGAATTTGCTAAAAAAATAGGAATGAAAAGAGCAGTTATCGCTAGAGAAACTCCTATTGAAGAAATTAAAAAAATAAGACAACAAGTAGATATGCCAATTGAAGTATTCTGTCATGGAGCACTTTGTATTAGTTATTCTGGACAGTGTCTCATGTCTAGTTTAATTGGTGGTAGAAGTGGAAATCGTGGTACTTGTACACAATGTTGTCGTTTAGATTATACACTATGTAATAGTCAAAAAGAAGCATTAGAAGATGGTTATTTACTAAGTACAAAAGATTTAAATACTTTAGATTATGTCGGTCAATTTATCGATGCAGGGGTAGATAGTATTAAAATTGAAGGAAGAATGAAACGCCCTGAATATGTTTACTATGTCACTTATTTATATCGAAAAGCAGTCGATGCATACTATCAAAAAAAGCCATTTCATATCACGGAACAAGAAATAAAACAATTAAAGACATTATTTAATCGTGGATTTACGAAAGGATTTTTATTTCATGAGAATATGAAACAATTTATCAATACTTATCGTCCAAATCATATGGGAATCCCAGTAGGAACAGTGACATCTGCTAATAATAAGAAAATTCAAATTCAATTAACAGACTCTGTTTCTATCCATGATGGACTACGTATTTTAGATAAAAAAGATGTTGGTGTTGTATTAAATGAATTTACTTGTAAAAAAGAAAGAGTCAAAAAAGCTTACAAAGGAGATATTATTACTCTTACTATTCATACTCCAGTAACAGTTGGATGTAAAGTAGTGAAAACAACCGACAATGAACAAATTCAAAATATCCGTAAAATTTTAAAAGAAACAAAAAGAATTGTTCCAATACAAGGAGAAGTAATCTGTCAAATAGGAAAACCAATTACACTTAGAGTAACAGATCAAATGAATCAGATTACATTACAAACAGAACAAGTATTAGAACAAGCTCAAAAAAGACCAGTTACAAAATTAGATATCAAAGAGAAATTGATGAAATTAAATGATACTATTTATCAGTTTGAAGATTTAAATATCACTGGTGAAGAAGGATTTATTCCTCTTTCTACACTGAATGAATTAAGACGTACCATGGTAGAAAAATTAAATCAGTTACGTCTACAAAGAGAAGATTTCACTCCTCAACCATATCAAAGAGATGTAAAAAAAGAACCGGTTGTAGTACATCATACCGCACTTGTCTATACAGAACAACAATATCAATCATTACCTAGACATATTCAAGAAATATATGCAGAAGAAGAACTGTATGAGAAAATAAAACAAGATGATCGTGTTATATTAAAACTATCTAATGTGATGCGGCAATATCCAACTGTGAACCGTCCTGTACTTGCTTGTGAATATGGAAGTCTCATGCACTATCAAAATATCATTACCAATTATAATTTAAACGTCGTAAATTCCTATGCAGTACGTTTTCTAGAAAGTATAGGTGTAAAGCGAGTGACACTATCTTTAGAATGCTCGAAAGAACAAATCGAAGAATTATATGATGCCTATCTGAATCGTTATCAAGATATTCCAAGTATTGAAGTCATAGTAAAAACAGTACCTGTAGTCATGTCTTTAAAATACCCTTTATTACATAAACATCATCTAAAAAAAGCTTATTTAAAAAGGGGAAAAGACTATTTTCCTGTGATTCAAAAAGAACATCAAACAGACATTTATTTTAGTAGAGAAATTCAAAACCAGGTACCAGATAGGAAACAGATTAGTGTACGTGTTGAATATGTAGAAGAAGCACTTTATTTATGAGTGCTTTTTTATTGACGAAAATTGTCATAAAAATTATTTATATTTAGGCAAAAAAACTATTGAAATATTTGAAAATATGTTAAAATAATTATAGTATGTAATGATAGGGGTAAAAGACTATGAGAAAAGTAAATAGAAATAGAACGGGTAATAAAAGTAGATTATATTATATATTTGGTATTGTTGCCATCTGTGCTTTTGTATCCATTGGTATTGGGTATTCCATTTTAACAAGTACAGTGAGAATTGATGGAACTGCTTCCATTACTTCTACTTGGAAGATAGTATTCACAAAAGCTGTAGAAAATACGATGAATGAAGCAACAACGACATCAGGCCCTTCAATTACTGCAGGAACTACTTTGGATATTGGAGTAGAACTAAATAAAAAAGGTAGTCAAGCTATCTATGATGTCACAGTACAAAATCAGGGGACTATTGATGCTGTCGTAAAAGAAATACGTTTGAATGATGGTGAACCAACAGATTTAAAAGTTTATATTAGTGGATTATACAAAGGTTTTGCATTAAAAGCAGGAGAGAGTAAACAATTTCAAGTCATTGCAGAATGGAGTGCCAGTGCTCCAGAAAGTAGTGAAACAGAAAAGAATGTCAATGTATCAGTAGATTTTGAACAAGAAACAGAAGGTAGTGAAAAACCAGAACTTAGTATGCCAACTTATACAGTTGATTATCCAAATGAAGTATGGACCAAAGAAAAGAATGTAACAATGACATATCCTGAGGGAGAAAATTTGTTATATCAATACTCAACAGATGGAGGAAAGACATGGTTAATTGCTCCATCAAGAGTATATGTGTTAAAGTTTACAACAGAGGGAACTTTATATATTAGAGTTAGTGATGGAGTAAGTGTTCTTACAACACCATTAATTACAATCGATAAAATAGATGGAACAGTTCCGGATGTACAAGTAAATGGAAATGATAGTGAATGGACAACCTCTAAAACACTAACGATTAATGCCAGTGATAAAGAATCAGGACTGGCGACAAATCCATATTCATGGGATGGAGGAAATAGTTGGACATCTGTCAAAGAAAAAGAATTCACTTCAAATCAAACAGTGAATATCTGGGTAAAAGATAATGCCGGAAATATTAACAAGCAGTCAGTTACAATTAGTAAAATAGATAATCAAGCGCCAACGAATGTAACATTAAAAGAAGGATTAATTACTTCATCAAGTATTAGTGTAACAGCAAATGCAACACAAACGGGTGGAGGAATTAAAGGATATCAGTTCTCAATTAATAATGGTGCATGGTCAAGTGAGCAAACAAGTGCAACAAAGACATTTACAGGACTTACGAAAAATACAAGTTATACAATTAAAGTAAGAGTTATCGCAAACAATGGTAAATATACGGATAGTAGTAACATTACAATCAAGACAAACGATATTACTGTTCCAACATATTCAGTTGTCGATGATGGACCAAACTTTACAAAAGAAGTAACAATTAATTATCCTGACGTAAAAACAATTAATTTAGTCTATGAATATTCAACAGATGGTGGAAAAAGTTGGATGGCAATTGGTGGCACAACTACAACTATCACCTTTACAGAAGATGGAAGCGTAATTGCTAGAGTAAGAGATACAGGTAATAACAACAATACAGTAACAGCAAGTACGCTTACCATTCAATTTCCAATTAATATGTTGATTGATGGACTAAGATTGGGAAGTATAGAGTATATAAGATTCGTAGACTTTAGTGCGGAAGAAGCAGGTGTGAGCGATGAAGCTATAGATGTATCTGCCGAACAAAATAATAGTATTCAAATGTGGTATTTATCAGAAAGGGAAGTAAATATAGGTAGTAAAAGGAAAATATATGCGAATACAGATAGTTCTTATTTGTTTACTGTGGATTCTGGTACAAATTATCTACGAAAAATAAGTTTTAATGATTATTTTGATGTATCAGAAGTTGAAGATATGAGCTATATGTTTTATAATATGGAATCTTTTATATATAATTATGGAGATGGTGAAAATAGTGAAGATGGAATAACAGATGAATATGGCGAACCAGTAAATGGCTATATAGATATCAGCCACTGGGATACATCTAATGTAACGAATATGAGTCATATGTTTGACGGATGTGTAGGATCTGTCAACATGGCTTATTGGGATGAAAATCATGATCTAGCATCATTATTTGATACATCTAATGTAACAGATATGAGTTATATGTTTGCCAATACGAGAGAAAACTCACCTGATACGTCGGCACCACTTTCTTTTTTACTTATTGATTCAGATACATCAAAAGTAACAAACATGAGCCATATGTTTTATCATTCCATTGCACATGGTGAGTGGCAGCTTGATTCTACTCGTGGTTTCAGTATGCAGAGTGTAGAAGATGCAAGTTATATGTTTGCAGAATCGTATATTCAAACGCTTAGAATGTGGACATCAGAAACTTCTAAGTTAAAAAATATGGAAGGTATGTTTGCAAATATGCCAGAATTGCTTGAAATATCGTTCACTGATATGAACACATCAAATGTAACAAATATGAGTCACTTATTTGATGGAACAAGTCGAGTTAAATTTTTAGATGAAACATTACTAAATTTAGATACATCTAATGTAACAGATATTAGTTATATGCTTAGAAATGTAAAAAATTCTGCTAATAGTAGTAATACAGTTTCATTTACTGTTGGTTCAAAAGTGAAAAATTATACCGGTTTTGTAGATGGTAGTGATTTTAAAGATGGAACAAGAGCATTACATCTATATGATGATGGAACAAAAGCTGGTTATGATTTAGTTGAAAAGATGGTTTCAGAGTTTGGAAGTGATTCTATTACTCACTCAGGTGTTTTAAAAGATGGACTTACACTTCTAAATCTAAATCGTACAGGTTGGTTACCAAGTAATGTTGAATATGTTCAATTTGTAACGATAGGACCAAATAGTTCAGATACGACAGTTGATTTATCAAAAGATGATGATGGAACTGTTCTAGGATGGCAAAGAAGTACAACATACTTTGTATATCGTGTAGATAAAAAGGCTGTTGTAGCAAATCCAAATAGTTCATGGTTATTTGGTGGAATGGCTGATCAAAAATTAAAAACAATCAATACGGTAGGATTCTTAAATACAGTAAATGTTACGAACTTTGCGAATATGTTTGCTGGAAGAATGGCACTTACATCGGTTGATTTACAACACTTTGATACAAGTAATGCGACGAACTTTAGCTTTATGTTCAGTCAATGTACGGCATTAAAAACGTTAAATGCATCAACATTAGACTTTGATGGAGTTACCAATACAATATCTATGTTTTCACAGGCAACCAATTTAACAACCACCTTAACGGTAAAAGGAAATACAATTACATCTTACAATAACATGTTCGGACAAAATGCTGCCCAAAATGGAAAGATTACTGTAAAAGGTGATGGAACAAATAGTAGTTTAATTACAAAATTAATTGGTACTTCAACGAATGGTAAAGTAGTTGCTGGTTAAGAAATACTCAACAGATATCTGTTGAGTATTTTTTGTGACATCATTTGACATCTTTTTCTCAAAAAGAGTTAAAAATTACTATACATTTTTTTTAATTTATACTATAATAAATAACAATTTGTGTGGTGATGATATGAAGTTAAATTTACCCGTAATTTTATTAAGAGGCATGATCTTACTTCCAAATGCGGAGGTAAGATTTGAATTTGAACAAAAAGATGCCAAGAATATGATTGATGTAGCGGAGTTATTTCACGATAATCAAGTATTGGTGGTAAGTGGTAACGACCGTTTTGAAGAGACTCCAACGGTAGAAGAATTGCCTAAAATTGGTGTTGTTGCCAAAATATTAAATAAAGTAGAGTTGCCGAATGGAAAAGTTAGGGTTGTGATGAGAGGAGAACAAAGAGCTCTTATCCATGAATATCTTCATTTAAACCATACGAGCGAAATTGAAGCTGTGATAGAAGTAAATATAGAGACACCTGTCGAAGATGCAGAGACTGCGATTTTAACAGCAAAGTTAAATCGTGAATTAGATCATTATTTAGAACTCATTCCTTATGTATCAAATAGTGTTGTAGAAAAGATTCGTACTTCTGATAATTTAAGTGTTGTAACAGACTTAATTGCTGCTCATTTACCACTTACATTTGAACGTCGTAAAGAGTTTTTATATGAATGTAATCCTAAATTACGTACACAAATGATTTTAGAGGATATTTATCGTGGAGAACAGGCATATGAATTAGAAAAAGAAATCGATAATAAAGTAAAAAATGAGATTGATCATAATCAAAAAGAATTTATTTTAAAAGAAAAAATAAAAGCTTTGAAACAAGAACTTGGAGAAGATAATCAAGTAGAAGAAGAGAATGAGAAAATCAAGATGGATATTGAAGCTTTAGAGGCTCCAGAATCTATTAAAGAAAAGCTTCGTTTAGAGATGAAACGATATGAACAATTACCTCCAATGAGTCCAGAGTTAGGGGTAATTAAAACGTATATCGAGTGGTTCTTGTCACTTCCGTGGAATGTATATACGGAGGATGAGACAGATTTAAATGAAGTGAGAAAGAGGTTAGATGCGTCTCATGCTGGATTGGTGAAGGTAAAGGAGCGTATTCTTGAGTATTTAGCAGTCAATCAAATGACGAATTCTTTGAATGGCCCGATTATTTGTTTGGTAGGTCCTCCTGGAGTTGGAAAAACGACACTTGCGATTTCTATTGCAAAAGCAATTCATAAGAATTTTGTGAAAATATCTGTTGGTGGAGTGAGTGATGAAGCAGAAATTATTGGTCATCGTAGAACGTATGTAGGAGCTTCACCAGGACGTATTATTACTTCTATGAAGAAAGCAAAAAGTTGTAATCCGTTGTTTTTGATTGATGAGATTGATAAGTTGAATAGTAATTATAGGGGAGATCCTGCTAGTAGTTTATTAGAAGTATTAGATCCAGAACAAAATAAAACATTTGTCGATAATTATTTAGAAGAAGAGTATGATTTATCTCATGTTATGTTTATTTTAACTGCAAATTATATTGAAAATATTCCTGAAGCATTAAGAGATCGTTTAGAGATTGTAGAGTTATCAGGGTATACAGAATATGAGAAAGTAGATATTGCGAAAAAGTATTTATTAAAAAATATTTGTAAGAAACATGGAATTCATAGAAATAAAATTAAGATGAGTGATGCGATGATTTTGAAGATTATTCGTGGTTTTACAAAAGAAGCTGGAGTACGTGAGTTAGAACGTCAGTTATCGACGATTGTTCGTAAAATTGTTACGAAAATGATTACGACAAGAACAGTAGAAGATGTATATGTAGTCGATAATCAAATGATTTATGAATTTTTAGGAAGAGAGAAATATCTATTTTCAAAAGTAGAAAAAAAACAAGTCGGAGTGGTAAATGGACTTGCATATACGAATTATGGTGGAGATACTTTACCAATAGAAGTCACTTATTTTAAGGGAACAGGAAATTTAGTGTTAACTGGTTCTTTAGGAGATGTTATGAAAGAGAGTGCTCGTATCGCACTATCTTATATTAAGTCACAAGCAGATTTATTTGGGATTGATGAACATATCTTAGAAGAAAATGATATTCATATTCATGTTCCTGAAGGAGCAGTGAAAAAAGAAGGACCAAGTGCTGGAATCGCACTTACGACGGCGCTTGTTAGTTCTTTTACAGGACAACCAGTCAGTGAGAAGTTAGCTATGACAGGGGAGATTACATTAAGAGGAGAAGTACTTCCGATTGGTGGATTAAAAGAAAAAGCAGTAGGAGCTGCTCGTAATGGCATTACTAAGATTATTATTCCAAAAGATAATCTTGGAGATTTAGATGAGATTCCAATGGAAGTTCGAAAACAGATTAAGTTTTATCCTGTCAAAGATTATGGAGAAGTATTTGAAATTGTGAAGATGGCAAATCAAAAACAAATGAAAATGGATTTACAAATATAGAAATCGCGAAAGCGATTTTTTGTTCTATCTTTTCCTTTTACGCATAAATTTAAGTGAAAGGTGGGAAAGTATGAAGAAAATAATACCATTTCATAAAGAGATTCCATTTAAAACGAATTTAGAAGAAATTACAAGTATTTCATTAGAACATACGATTCATCCAGATAAAGATAAGATAACTGGAGATTTTATTGTGAGTGGAGAATATAAAATTTCTGACCATAGTAATTGTGTAGAATCATTTTCTTATGAGTTACCATTTGAAAATGAGTTTCCAAACTGTAATTTAGATAAAGCAGTTGTTGATATTCATGATTTTTACTATGAAATTATGAATTCTAGTATTTTAACAGTTCATATTGAACTATGTGTACAAAATATTATAGAAGATCCAATCATTGTAAAGATAGAAACAGAAAAAGAACAAGAAGAACCAATCAAAGAAATAGAAGAAGAAAAGATAGAAGCAATGGTCAGAGAAAAGATGGAAGAGAAAGGACCAGAAGAATTAGAACATATTGAAAGAGAAATTCAAGATTTATTTGATAAGGAAGTGGTAACAGAAGCAGTGACAGAGCCAGTTTTAGAAACGATGAAAGAGGAAGGGATAAATATGAAAGAAGAAGTACAAACGGAATTGGTATCAAATGAAGAAGTGAAAGAAACAGAAATGCCTGTCATGAAGGAAACAGAAACAGTTATGAATGAAACAGTAGTCAGTGAACAATTAGAAGATACAGGAAGAGAAAAGACAGATAAAATTGATGAGATATTAGAACAAGTGGATACGAAAGAAACTTATGCGACTTATAAAGTATATATTGTTAGAGAAAATGATTCATTGGAAACTATTTTAGAAAAATATGATACAACGAGAGATGCGCTTAGTATGTATAATGATTTATCAGAATTAAAAGTTGGCGATAAAATCATGATTCCATCTCAAGATGCGTAATATAAGACATATATTAGATAAGTATGAACTTCATCCTACACGGTATCAAGTGAAAGGGAAAGTAACTTTCGTTGATACCGATCGTGGGAGTTATGCGATGAAAGAAATGGAACATGATCAAGAAGAAATATGGAATTATTTACGAAGTAGAAACTTTTTATATTATCCAGAAATTATTCAATACGAAGATCATATATTAATAACAAAAAGAGAAATAGATATCACTATGCCGAGAGAACAAAAAGCAGAAGATTTGATTGATTTAATGGCTTTACTACATCATAAAACAACCCATTATAAAGAAGTAGATATTAGTGATTATAAAGAATTATATGAGGATATTAGTAATAATATCTTTTATTTAAAAACTTATTATGACGATATGATGAGTGTGATTGAAAGTCATGTTGTAATGAGTCCTAGTGAATATTTATTAGCCCGTAATATTACGTTAGTATATTCTGCTTTAGAGTTTTCTAAAAATGCCTTAGAAAAATGGTATGAAATGATAAAAGATAAAAGAAAGCAGAGAATGGTAGTACTTCATAATCATATTGAACTATCACATTTTATTCGTAATCAAAATGCTTATCTAACAAGTTGGGATAAAGCAAAGTTTGGAATTCCTATTTTTGATTTCTATAAGTTTTATAAAAAACATGGCTTAGAATTTGAATTTGATGAGTTATTAAAACGTTATGAAAGAGCTTATCCACTTTTAGAAGAGGAGAGATTATTGTTATTTATTTTATTAGCACTTCCCGATAAGATAGAGTGGGATGATTGTGAATATGTCATGTGTCAAAAAGTGAGTAATATGATTGATATGATGTATAAGACAGAACAGTTTATTTCACCATATAATTCGGAAAATAGAGAACAGGAACAACGCTAAAAATAGAAATAACATAAATAAGTTAAATCTTGTAATTAAAAAGAACGTTAAAAATACTTGATAAATTAATAGAGTAAAAGTACAGAAACAACAAATCCACCATTTACCTCTACCACAGAAAAAATTACCATTATGCATAAGTATCACCTAATATACAATATGTGAAAACAGAAAATAAGTTCATTTATCTTTCAACAAACAAATGTTCATGTTATAATAAATCTAGGTGATGTCTATGGAAAGAATTATATTTCATATTGATGTGAATAATGCCTTTCTATCTTGGACTGCTTTAGATTTATTGAATCAGGGTTATAAATATGATATTAGAGATTCTTATGCTGCGATTGGAGGAGATGAGAAGTCACGTCGAGGGATTGTGTTAGCAAAGTCTCCTAAGGCGAAGAAGTGTGGGGTTGTAACGGGTGAGACACTTTATATGGCTCGTAAGAAGTGTCCTGCTATTCGTTTTTATCCTCCAAATTATAAATGGTATCAACAAAATTCTAATGCGTTATTTCAACTTCTTAGTAAGTATTCACCGGATATTGAAGTTGCAAGTATTGATGAATGTTATTTGGATTATGGAAAAGTACAGAAGTTATATGGAGACCCATATGAGTTTGCGAAAAAAGTTCAAAAAGAGATATTAGATACATTAGGATTTACAGTAAATATTGGGATTGCAAATTCAAAACTATGTGCGAAGATGGCTTCTGACTTTTCAAAACCATATAAGATACATACGTTATATCAGAATGAGATAAAAGAGAAGATGTATCCACTACCAATTGATGATTTATTTGGGATTGGAAAACAGACGAGTGCTAAGTTGCACCGTTTAAATATTCATACGATTGCTGATTTAGCGCAAGCTGATGTGAGTTATTTATATAAGTATTTTAAGAATAGTGCTTCCAAGATGATTGAATGGGCGAATGGAATTGATGATTCAGAAGTTATCTCTGAGCAAGCGGAGAGAAAGGGAATTAGTAATACAACAACTCTTCCTAGAGATATGAGTCATACGGAAGAGATTTTTCCTATTCTTCATGCGATTAGTGAGAATGTTTCACTATCATTGCGTAAGAAACATAAATATGCCAGTGTAGTAGCTGTTATTTTTAAAGATAAGTTTTTTAAGAGTTATACTCATCAGAGAAAATTAGAGAATCCGACTTGTTCTACTTCGGAAATATTTGAAATTAGTAAAGCACTATTTTTAGAAGGATGGAAAAGAGACCCAATTCGTTTGATTGGGATACGTTTAGATCAGTTAACAGATCATGTCGCATATCAATCTTCTTTATTTGAAGATTTTGATGAAAAAAAAGAAAATGAAACACTTGATTTTGTCGTTGATGAAATTAAACAGAAATTTGGTGATCAAGTGATTGGAAAAGCATCATTGGTGGAAAATAAAATAAGAAGAAAATTTGATTGATAAAGGACAAGAAAAGTACTTTCATTTTGTTCTTTTTTTATGATATACTGATATCAGTACAAAAAATAAAGGAGCTAGATATGGAACAAATTATGATAGATATTATGAATAGCTTTGGCTATTTGGGAATTTTCTTTTTAATTATGATTGAAAATGTTTTTCCTCCAATTCCAAGTGAATTAATTTTAACGTTTGGTGGTTTTATGACAATTAGTAGTAATATGACTGTTGTTGGAGTGATTATTTCATCAACAATCGGATCATTACTAGGTGCTGGTATTTTATATGGGCTTGGTAAACTACTGAATAAAGAACATTTAATTCGTATTGTAAAAAGTAAGTATGGGAAACTATTACGAGTAAAACCACAGGATATTGAAGCGGCAGATAGATGGTTTGATACCAAAGGTTCTATTACGGTATTAATTTGTCGTTGTGTACCAATTGTCCGTAGCTTGATTTCTATTCCTGCTGGTATGAGTGATATGCCACTTCCTAAATTTTTCTTGTATACGGCAGTGGGTAGTGCGATATGGAATACATTACTTGTTTGTGTTGGAGCATTTGCAGGAGATAAGAAAGATGAGATTTTAGCGCTCATTGATAATATTTCTCATATCATATTATTATTACTAATAGTCGTGGCTGTTATTTTTGTTGTTTGGTTTTATAAAAAGAAAGTAAATAAAAAGGAAGGTAGTAAAAATGAATGAGAAATTGATAGAAAAGATGATGTCTGATTCACGTGTAGTGTCTTTTCAAATAGGGAAGATTCATGCTTTGAAAGCGATACCTGAGCAAGTTCAAAAAGTCATTGTTTATTGCCATGGATTAGGGGCTAATAAAAATTGGATGGCGAGGTTTTATGAACAATTATATGAACATCAAATTGGAATGATTGCCTTTGATTTTCCAGGACATGGGGAAGATGAGAGAAGTTTTCCAAACTTTCCTTTGGAACAATGTCTTGCTGATTTAAAAACAGTGATTGAATATGGGAAAGAGTATGCACCAGTTTATCTATTTGGATGTAGTTTTGGAGGCTTTGTGATTTTAAATGAATTACTAGAACATCCTGATGTAAAACAGACGTTTTTGATGTGTCCAGCAGTGAATTTCTGTAGTATTATCGAAATGAAGACAGGGGTTTCTAAAAAGTTTTATGAGAGTCATGATTCTATTTTCTTATTTAAAAATATGAAATTAACGAAAGAGATTTATAAATCGTTAAAAGAAGCTGAGGAAAAGGTTATGGCATTTTCTTATTCTGATGTTTGTATTATTCATGGTACGGTTGATAAAACAGTTGACTATCAAGTGATTCAAAAATTTTGTGAGAAGAAGCAAATCAAGTTAACAACGTTAGAAAATGGGAAACATGAATTGTATGACTTTGATCAAGAGATTATCGATTGGATATTATGCCAAATATAAGACAAGTTTGTACTTGTTTTTTATTTGTGTTATAATACCAAGACAAACAGGGGTGATTTAGATGAAATATGAGAAATTAAAACTATATCGTGACAATTATATGGATTTATGTATGGCTCATCAGAGAAAGATTACACAAAGTGATTCATACTGTTTACAAGATGGAAGATCTGCTGGTAGATGGTATTCCAATCAGCTTTATAAAATCTATGAATGGCGAAAAGAAGAAAAACAATTAACAGAGAAACAAATGGAATGTTTAATGTTAATTGCAGAACTAGATAACTTTTTATATGACCATTTTGATAAATTAAAAATATATGAAAGAAGAATTGAAGAATATCGTGATAAGTTACAAAGAGAAGGGAAAGTAAGTCAGAAAAGTCTTTTTAGCGATGGGATTTTAATGTATTATTGGTATAAAAGTGAAGAATTTAAGTATCAAAAATGGTATCAAGAACAAAAAGAACTTTCTAAAAATGAATATACGCAAATGATGATGTTTGCAGAATTAGAAAATGATATTTATGATAAAAAGAAAGTGAAACAGTTATGAAACGATTAATGTTACAAAAGACAGATACTTATGGGATTGAAATTGAGTTTACAAGTAATCGACGTCTTTTATTAGAAAGAGATTTCTTACACTTGAAAAAAAAGAAAATACTCCATCCAGATTGGGAGATTAAAAGAGAAAACAGTTGTGATTGTTTTGAAAAACAGATGGTTGGATTAGAAATTAATTCTCCGATTATGTCACAACATAAATATTGGTTACAAGAGTTAAAAGTTGTTTTAAAAGAACTAGAGAAAATGACACAATTAACAGAGAGTTGTGCGATTCATTTTCACATTGGAAAACAAATCTTTGAAGATAATGTATCTTATTTACAAAATTTATTGTTGTTATGGTGTTATTATGAAGAAGTGATTTTTCGTTTCTCTTCGGGTGAATATGATCGTTTAAGAAAAGGGATTGATTCATTTGCAAGACCTTTAAATATTAGTTTATCAAATTCTCAAATTATGGATTTGAAGCACTGTCCAGATTTATATGTATTTTTAAAGCATATGAGTTATGATGTTGGAAGGGTATTGGCTGTTAATTTACTGCCATATTACTATGCGGTGAAACATGAAAATTTTGGCTCTACTTGGAAAAAACAAACGGTGGAGTTTCGTACTTTTGCAGCAACCTATCAATATGAATTGATTTATCACTATCTTGATATGATCTTAAATATGATTCAACATGCGAAAGAAATGGATGAAGAGGAAAGACAAAAGTATTATCACGCTTTAATGACGAGAGATGAGTATATTGATATCAATTGTATGACAAGAAAACAAATTCCATTTGATCGTTATTTTGGATTTGAAAAAGAAAAAGCGGAAGAGTTTGCGAAATTGATTTATGCTGATGAGAAGAAGCAAAAACAATTTATGAAAATATATACATGTAAAAGTAAATCATATGAATAATAATACTTGTCACAAAAAATAAAATATGGTATATTAATAACATATAAAAAAGCAGTTGATGAAAAGACGTAGTGATAATCCTATTTGAAAGAGAGTCTATGGGTGGTGGAAATAGATAAATAGATATCACTAAGATCACTTTTCTATGCTTCTTATGCAAAGTAAGAACGGTAACGCGTTATAGTTTTAAGTGTATAGTGTATCTATAAATTAAGGTGGTACCGCGAATATTTCGTCCTTAAGCATTTGCTTAAGGACTTTTTTATTAGAGGAGGAATGAAAATGGATTATAAAGAGACATTGAAAATGCCAAAGACAGAGTTTCAAATGAGAGGAAATTTACCTGAGAATGAAAAGATTAGAAGAAAAGCTTGGGAGGATATGGATTTATATGGAAAGATCTTAGAGAAGAATCAAGATCATACACCATTTGTATTACATGATGGTCCTCCATATGCCAATGGAAGTATTCATATTGGTCATGCGATGAATAAAATTTTAAAAGATTTTGTCAATCGTTATAAGATGATGGAAGGGTATTATGTTCCATATATTCCAGGATGGGATACCCATGGACTTCCAATTGAAACTGCAGTTACGAATAGTGGTGTTGATCGTAAATCAATGAGTAAAGCAGAGTTCCGTGAAAAGTGTTATGAGTATGCCCAAAAACAAGTACAGACACAAATGGAAGGATTTAAAGCTTTAAATGTCATTGGTGATTGGGAACATCCTTATATTACTTATCAAAAAGAAGTAGAAGCAATTCAAATTGAAGTATTTGCAAAGATGGCAAAGAAGGGATTAATTTATAAGGGATTAAAACCTGTTTATTGGTCTCCATCTAGTGAATCTGCACTTGCTGAAGCAGAGATTGAATATAAAGATCGTAAAGATCCATCTATCTTTGTTGCTTTCCAAGTAAAGAAAGGAAACGATGTTGTTAAGAGTGGAGACTACTTAGTCATTTGGACAACAACACCTTGGACATTACCTGGTAATACAGCAATTGCAGTAGGAGAGAACTTTGAATATGCAAAAGTAGAAGTGAATGGAAAACATTATGTATTATCAAATGATCTTCTAAAAGATTTAGCGCCTCTTTTCGGATGGGAAGATTATCAAGTATTAGATGTATTTCCTGGAACAGAACTTGCTGGTTTAACTTATGAACATGTATTCAATCAAAAAGAATTCCCAGTTGTACTTGGATATCATGTTACATTAGATGCTGGTACAGGACTTGTTCATATTGCTCCAAGTTATGGAGCAGATGACTTTAACATTGGTCAAGAATACCATCTTGATATGGTAAATGGTGTTGATGATAAAGGAGTTCTTACAGAAGAAAGTGGAGCGTTTGCTGGTCTTTATTTTGAAGATGCGAATAAAGCAGTTGTTACCAAATTAGATGAGATGGGAATCTTATTAAAATTAAAATTCATTACGCACTCTTATCCACATGATTGGAGAACGAAAAAACCAGTTATCTTTAGAGCAACAGATCAATGGTTCTGTAGTATTGAACCAATTCGTGAACAATTATTACATGAAATTAACGATGAAATTACATGGATTCCAGAATGGGGTAAGATTCGTTTACATAATATGATTAAAGATCGTAGTGATTGGTGTATTTCAAGACAAAGAGTATGGGGTGTACCAATTCCAATTTTCTATAATGAAGATGGAACAGAGATTATGGATTACGATATTATGATGCATGTTGCTGATTTATTCCGTGAGTATGGAAGTAATGTATGGTTTGAAAGAGATGCCAAAGATTTACTACCAGAGGGATATACAAATCCACATAGTCCAAATGGTAATTTCCGTAAGGAAGAAGATATTATGGATGTATGGTTTGATTCTGGTTCTACTCATACAAGTGTTATGGAAGCAAGAGGGTTAGGATATCCAGCAGATGTTTATTTAGAGGGGTGTGATCAATATCGTGGTTGGTTTAATTCTTCTTTGATTTGTGGGGTTGCAGTACACGATAAAGCACCATATAAAGCAGTGATTTCTCATGGATTTACACTAGATGAAAAAGGAAATAAGATGAGTAAGAGTCTTGGTAATACTGTAGATCCAATGAAGATGGTACAATTACATGGGTCTGATGTATTAAGACTTTGGGTCGCAAGTGTGGATTATACAGAAGATGTCCGTATTGGTGATAACTTAATGAAACAAGTAAAAGAAAGTTATCGTAAAATCCGTAATACATATCGTTTTATGTTAGGTAATTTAAATGGATTCGATCCAGAAAAAGATAGAGTAGAGTATCAAGATATGATGATTTATGATAAGTATATGATGCATGCTTTAAATGACTTTACGAAAGATGTGAGAAATTCATTTGAACATTATGAATATTCTGAAGTATATAAAAGAATTAATCATTTTGTAACGTTTACATTATCTAACTTCTATTTAGATTTTACAAAAGATATTTTATATATTGAAAAAGAAAATGATTTAAAACGTCGTAGTGTACAGACAGTACTATATGAGATTACTTATGCGATGGTTCGTTTACTGGCTCCAATTTTACCTTATACAAGTGAAGAAGTATATCAGTTCTTACCAGGTAAAAAAGAAGAGAGTGTTCATTTAGAAAATAATCCAAAAGAAATTGAATATGAAGATGAGAAAGAAATTTCTAGTCTATTTGAAAAATTCTTTGCTGTCAAAGATGATGTCTTCAAAGCATTAGAAGAAGCAAGAGATGAGAAAGTAATCGGTAAAGGATTAGAAGCAAAAGTTATGATTCATGCGACAGGTAAAACAAAAGAAGCATTAGAAACATTAAAACCATATTTAAAACAATTATTCATCGTATCTTTGGTAGAACTTGTAGAAGAAGAATTACCAAAATACAATGTATGCGGTGTTAAGATTGAAAAATTTGATGGGGCGAAATGTGAAAGATGTTGGAACTACTATGAAGAAGATGAAATGCATGGTGACATCTGTGACCGTTGCTATCACGTATTAAATGACTAAAACAGGATTTTGTCCTGTTTTTTTTAGTGTGAATATGCTATACTGATGATAATAGAGGAGTGGAGTTATATGATAGAGCTAAGAGGGGTTTCTAAAGTATATCGCAATAAAAAGGGTGTAAAAGTACAAGCCTTAAAAAATATCGATTTAACATTGCCTAGTAAAGGCTTGGTATTTGTTGTTGGAAAGAGTGGAAGTGGGAAATCAACTTTATTAAATTTATTGGGAACACTTGATCATCCAACAGAAGGAACAATTTATGTAGATGGTAAAAAATTAACCAAGAAAATGGAAGAAGCTTATCGTAATCAATATATTGGTTTTATCTTTCAAGAATTCCATGTATTTGATGAATATACCGTATACGATAATATTTGTCTTTCTTTAAGATTACAAAAGAAACATCCATCAAAAGAAAAAATTGAACGTTTATTAGAAAACTTAGGACTAGATGGATTAGAACGTCGTAAACCAAATGAATTATCAGGAGGACAAAAACAAAAAGTAGCAGTTGCTAGAGCACTTGTAAAAAATCCAATGATGATTTTAGCCGATGAACCAACTGGTAATTTAGATGTGAAATCTAGTGCTCAATTATTCGATATTTTAACAGCAATCAGTAAAACAAAATTAGTTGTCGTTGTCTCTCATGACTTAGAATCAGCTCGTAAATATGCCGACCGTGTGATTGAAATCTCAGATGGAAGAATCGTTCAAGACGTCACTTTAAGAAAAACAGAGCCTCATTTACAAATATTTCCTAAAATTAAAAAATCACATCTACCATTCTTTTATCGCTTTCAGTTAGTATTACATAGTTTATTTTCGAAACCGTTACATTTATTGATGACTTTGCTATTACTAATCTGTTCTTTTGTCTTTACTGCTTTTTTAATCAACTCTGGATTATTTCATCAAACTGACTTAACCATCAATACCATGAAAGCAAATCACAAACATGTTTATGAAATAAAAAAACAAACAGTAGATTATGATGGTATGATAACAGGACATGAAATGACTGATACGGATAAGAAAGAACTAGAAAAAGAACTTAGACATAGTTTGAGTCCAAAATACACATTAAAACATGAGAATGAAATTTTAAGAATGCCTTTTCTAGAAGATAGGGGAAATGGTGATTACTATGAGAATTTACCTAGTTTTTTAAACTTTGTAGAAGTAAAAGATTCTCATTTATGGGACAATGTCATCGGACGTGTAGCAAATAAAGAAAATGAAATTGTCATTCATAAATACATGGCAGATTGTATCATTGAAGTCGGAATCAAAGACAAAGATGGAAAAGAATATCACCCTGAAAACTATCAACAAATTGTAAGTGAAAAACGTCCGTTCCTACTTGGAGAAAACGAAGTTGTCATCGTTGGAATTATAGATGATAATAACCAGATGTGGAAGAAATTAAAAGAAACGGGTACTTATCAAAACGACGAAGAAAGAAATCTTTTTGCCGAAACAGTAGACCAAGCGATGACGATATATACCAATGGATTTGTCGAAAAAGCAAAAATAACACTATCTGATGAAGGAAAATTAAAACTTTTATACATGGATATCCAAAACCAATATATTTCAAACTTTCACTATTTAGAAAATACAGTAACAGTATATGGAAATGAAAAGACTGAAGATGTTTCAGATCTATCTAAAAATGATATCGTGTTATCATTTGATACATTGTTACAAATATATCCAAATTTAAATCGTCTATTTGAAACATATACTAAAGAACATTCAGATTTATCTTATCAAGATTTACAAAAGAAATTTTTAGAAGAAAAGAAAGATTCCATTTCTATTTTGAATCAATCTGTCACAATTGATTATGGAATTGAAAAAGAAATGACAGTTTATGTTAGAGGAATCCATTTCGGAGAAGGTAACTATGTTGCGAAAACATTATTACAAGATATTCAAGTAAATTTAAAACCAATTTATTCTTATGTCGTATATGAAAATGACTATCAAAATATGAAACGTATTTTTAAAAAATACCCTTTATCTGATACTTTCCAGGAACATGAAACATATGAAGGATATGTATATCAAGTTCCATATCAATTAAAAATAAATAATACAACGAATACTTATCGTACTTTATCGAAAATTATTATGATTGTTGGCTTGATCGTTTTATTCTTTACACTGTTATTATTTACTCATTTTATTACTACGACCATTCGTTATAATAAAAAGAAAATTGGTATTTTCAGAGCCATTGGTACAAGAAAAAAAGATATCGTTAAAATATTCTCATTAGAATCATTTGTAATCTCTCTGTTTTCTTATGTTGTAGCAATGGGCATATGGTATGGAGTGGTTTATTTATTAAATCAAAGTGTTGGAAGTACACTATATCAATTTGAACCTTTCTATATTAATCCATATACATACTTATTTATGTTCTTATTCTCCGTTGTTCTAGCGATTTGTATTACAATATTATCTCTTTCTAAAATATTGAAAATTCAACCAATCGATGTGATACAAAATAAATAGTTTTCTATTTATTTTGTTTTTTTTTACTTTTGTGGTATCATAGTAGCCAACAAAAAGGGGGAATATATATGAGGAAACAGTTATTTCAATATATCAATCCAGAACAAAATACTCGTTTATCAGAGCTATCAGACAAAGATTTAAAACACTTATTAAGCTTATTAAAACACTATCAATTAGAATTACGACCACAGTTATCTCTACCACAAGAAGTAACATTTGGTGTAGAAATTGAATTTGGATGTCCATATCAAGAAGATCCTACTATTTATAGAAAAGTCAAAGAAGAATTAGAAAAATGTTCTAAACAATGGGAACTCAAAGAAGAGGTTACTAATTTCGGTTTAGAAATTAATTCTGATATTTTAACCGATCAAAAGAACACATGGAAATTATTACAACAAGTTTGTGAGATGACTTCTCAATACGGAAAAGAAACATCACTATCTGGTGGTCATGTTCATGTCGGAGCTCACTTACTTCAAAATGATCAACAATGTTTAGACTTTGTAAAATTATTAACTGCATATGAGAATATGTTATATCGTTTTGGATATGGAGAGTATTACGGGGCAAAGAATCGATTGTATTATGCTTGTCCAATGAGAGAATTATGGGAAGATGCGATTCATCATAAAATTTCAGAATTACCTTTACGAGCTGCTGTATTCTCAGAACAAAGTGTCAATTTAGAAGCTTTTTTTCACGATTATACAACCTTGAAAAAAGATAATACAATTGAATTTCGTTTTCCGAATGGAACACTGAATCCAATTATCTGGCAGAATAATATTAATGTATTTACAAAAATGATGCTATATATTAAAAACGGATATGTGAATCAAGAAATATTAGATGCTCGTATTGTCAATAATCATAAATTAAAATCAATTATCTTACAACAAACCACATCTAAACATCTTTTTCCATTTGAATTACTTAATATAGAACAATATGAAAATATTGATTTGGAACAAGCCTTAGAATTTAGTGATTTAATTTTTGATAATAACTTAGATAAATTATACTTTTTGAGACAATATTTCAAAGATGGAAAAACATCAAAAAAGAAATTTCAAAAAATAAAAAATCTAACAAGATAATAAAAAATATAGTATAATAAAGATGGTGAGTAGTATGAAGCAAAAATGGTTTCACATGACCTTAAAAGAATTATTTTCATTAGAAGATGAAGAAAGTGCAAAAGAATTTGCAAAATTTTATCATGGTCGTTTTCAAAAATTATTAAGTAAAGTAGAAGATCAAGGAGCATTTACTTTTTCTAAACCATTAGAGACATTAACACCAGAAGATATGATGAAAGAAGTATTAATGTATTATCAAAAGATAGGTGTCTCTAAAGAAGAAGTAAAGAAATTATTGAGTGAGCATGACAACTAGTTGTTATATTCATATTCCATTTTGTGATGATATTTGTTCTTATTGTGACTTCTGTAAAATATATAAACGTAGTGGACATGTAGAAAAATACTTAGATGCTTTAGAACAAGAAATTTGTCAAAATTATCAAGGAGAAGTATTAAAAACAATTTATATTGGTGGTGGAACCCCAAGTTCTTTATCTACCGATGAATTAGAACGTTTATTTCAAATCTTAGAATGTTTACGAAAAGATAAAAAGATAGAATATACCATCGAATGTAATATTGAATCGATTACTAGAGAAAAATTAGAATTATTTTTAAAAGCTGGAATTAATCGTATTAGTATTGGAATACAAACCGTAGATGAATTAAGTATTCAAAAACTAAATCGTCATCATAGTAAAGAAACAGTGTTAGAAACGATTCAACTTGTAAAAGAAGTAGGTTTCTCTAATATCAATGTCGATTTTATGTATGCTTTTCCATGGCAAACAAAAGAAATGTTTTTAAACGATTTACAATTTTTCTTATCTTTAGATGTCCCTCACATTTCTACATATTCTCTTATTTTAGAAGAACATACAGTATTAGGAAATGAAAAGATGAATCCTTTAGATGAAGAAGTAGAAGTATGGATGTATCAAACCATTCGAGAACAACTATCGAAATTAGGTTACAATCATTATGAAGTAAGTAATTTTGCAAAACCTAACTATGAATCAAAACATAATCTTGTATATTGGAATAATGAACCATACTATGGCTTTGGAGTAGGAGCAAGTGGATATGTTCAACAAATCCGTTATGAGAACACAAGAAGCTTACCTAAGTATGAAAGCGGTAAAAGAATATTAGAAAGCCATACTGTTATGAAAAGAGAAGACATGGAAAATGAATGTATTTTAGGATTAAGAAAAATGTCAGGTATTTCAAAAGATGTGTTTAAAGAGAAATTTCATGAAGAAATAGAGCAGGTATTTCCAATTGAACAGTTAAAGAGAAAAAAATTATTAGAAGAGAAAGATGTGTTTCTTTTTATTCCCGAAGATAAAATATATATATCAAATGAAATATTAATAGAATTTTTACAACAATAATTTATAAAAGAGGGATACTTACATTCACTTAGCTTATGCTAGGTGTTTTTTATACTCTATAAGAGTAGAAATATGATAAGAAGTTTCACAAAACAAATTGTAAAGAGGTATAAAATTTCTTTTCATAGGAATGAAAATGTGTTAAAATGTAGACAGTAGAAGACTCGAGAGGTGTTGTAAATGAACGAGATTCGTGTTAGCCAAAAGTTACCATGGGGGGGGGGATTTAGATAATAAACTATACCCCTTAATTGAAGATAAAATAAAGAAAGTTGTTTTCGTAGTGGAAACAACTTTTTCTCGTGGCCATTTCTTAGATCCTC
>ENA-ORMR01000376-ORMR01000376.1-human-gut-metagenome-genome-assembly--contig:-NODE-376-length-47283-cov-4.534513_pt1 | contig 47283 bp, 73 predicted proteins | sample MGYA00242107_ERZ509003 | MGnify/ENA primary metagenome ERZ509003 (study PRJEB26280, sample SAMEA2338699) | human gut metagenome | biome: human gut; feature: human-associated habitat; material: faeces...
TGCGAAAATTTATGAAATAAATTTTCTGTGCAGTGTAGTTTTATATATTAGGAAATTTTCATAACTTTCCTAATATATAAAAAACGGCGTAATTATAAATAATCTACGCCGTTTTTATTATTTAATTATTACTTTTTCTATTAATTCTATTATCTTATCAATTGGTAAATATATTATTAAAAAACTTAATAGTTCAAATATTGTTGCTAGTAATATCGCCCATATATCTATATCATTTTTTCTAGATATCACAATACTCATTGCTAATGCTGTTACACAAATTATTCCTATTAATTTTAATATAAACATCTCCATATTATCCCCTCTTTTTCTTCTTGATTGTATACCTATGTTTGATACATCCTGGGAGTAATTTTATTTACGCTTTTTTGTGGCTGTGATTATGATATTGTAATCCGTGTACTAAACTTCCTACTACTATTAAAACTAAACCTATTGCTAAATATATGTAGCTGTATGTTGCAATTTTCTCCATTATACTTAATACATATTCTCTTAAAAGAAGTGTTATTGCATCATTTAATATAGTTAGATTTTCAATTTGCACTTTTTGTGTTATATAATTTTCCATTATATAATATGCTAATCCTGTAGCAAATACTGCAGTTCCAACATATGCAACATTTTTAAATAATTTTCTAAAATATGTTACTATTATGATTATACCTAATATTGCAGCCAAGATAATTGAAGTTTTCTTTCCAATATCAATCATTTTTTCTGCCTTTGAATAATATTTATATATCTGATTTTCATATTCTGTCTTCGTCATTGTTTCTTTATATTGTGTTGTTATTTGATCAACAAATATATTTATTTGTTCACGTGTTTTATTGTCTATTTTTCTACCATTTAAACTTGTATCTATGTTTGTATTTAGTCTCTCAGCAATTTTATCTGTATTTATTTCTTCATGTAGACCATTATATAAACCTGATACTATCCTTTGTGTATCAGCTTTCACTTCATCAAGGGTTATAATATCATCTATGACATTTTCATCTAATCCTGACTGATATATATAATTTCTAAAATCTGATTTTATTTGTGAATAAATATTTGCATAATAATTTGATTTATCTAGCATCTCTAATGTGTACTCTTGACTAAATATTGTTTTTGATAATATGTTTAGGATTCCAAAAGTAAAAATAAATACAAAAAGTAATGCTACTAGTATAATTTTAATTATTGTTTCTATAACTTTGTTCACGATTTTTATCTCCTTTTAAACCGGTTTTGCATAAACTACATATCTTTGTGTTGCATATCCTATATTGTTAAATGGATAGCATGTATAACACATTAATATTTCTTCATCTTTTTGAATTGGTAATGCTGCCAAATCAGTTTCATCAACTAGTTTCATATCATAAATTTTGTATTTAAACTCACCGTATGCTGCTTTTATTGTTATTTCATCACCTTTTGAAAGTTCTGAAAATCTACGAAATACATTTTGTGAATTATGTCCCATATAAATTATTGAGCCACCCTCTCCAGGAAAAAAACTTGCGCTATCATGTCCAACGCCATTTTTTAATACATCTAATGTGCTACCAAAGTACACTGGTAAATCTACATTTATTTTTGGTATTTCGATGGTTGCATATTGAGTTCCATATTCAGGATAGTTTTGAATTTTATTTGTGTCTAAATCAATTGACATTACTTCATTCTTTTTACTACTTGTATCTACTGCAATTTTATTTATCAGAGAAATGTTCAATTCAATTTTTCGCCCTAAAAACACATATATTAATCCAAAAAAAGCTATTACAATTAAAAAAGCAACTATTATGTTTTTAATAGTTGCTTTAATTGCATATTTCATTTATTATCCTTAATTATTCTGCAGTAGCAGCTATTCTTTTTTTGATTATAACAGCAGCTAAGGCGATTGCTGCAACTGATGAAACAGTTATAGCTACTATGTTTAATGAATTTCCTGTATAAGCTAATTTTCCATCATTATTTGTTACTACCATTAATTTTTTTCCATTTTTCCAAATTTCTACACTCTGTGTTTTGAAAACTAATGAAACTCCAACTTCGCTAGCAGCAGAATTTGCAATTGATTTTAATTGATCTTTTTGAGCTGTTGTTAAATCACTGTAATTTGTTTTTCCAGCAGCTGCCATAACAGCTTCTGCTTCTTTAGCTTTTTCAACTAATTTTGTTGCTTGAGCTTCTGTTATTTCATTTCTGTCTATAAAATTTTGTAATTGTTGTTTGTCATTTTCTGTCATTCCATATTTTGATCCTATTGTATAAATTTCATTAACTGAATCTGCTGTTGTTGCATTTACGCTAACAGCTAACATCCCCATTAGTACAACTGCTAATGTTGCTATCACAAATAATTTTTTCATTTTAAGTTCCTCCTAATCTATTAATATAGTATTTATACCACTAATTTATTTTTTTAACAATACTTTTTAACTAAATTTTTAAAATTCCCCATTTTCCATCTTTTTCCACAAACATTTTTTTATCATGCACACTTCTTGTTTCTTGATATTTGCATTTTATTACCTCTTCACCTTTTTCATTTATTATACCTGCTAACTTGTCTTTTTTTACTGCTGCATATCCATCTGTGAAGTCGTATGCTTCATCATAATCACAATTAATTGCAAGTTCACCTGTGGCTGTATCAAAATAGCCTTTAGTTAATAATGTTGATTTGGCAAAATCTATTGAAAAACTTTCGGGTAAATCTGCGTCCTTGGCTGCTATTCCTGCATTTGTTACTAAATCTATATCTGTACAAACTTTTAATTCTTTTTTAGTAGTCGTGTTTGCTTTTACTAAAGTACACTCTTGTGAAGGACTGTTGTAATAAATTGCTGGTCCATGATGATCATAAAAATATGTTCCTTTATCTGTATTATTAATTATATTCACTTCTGTTGAAACTTTATAATCTTTGTCTAGTTTGTAGTATTTTTCTATATCTTTTACCACAATTCCTGTTTCTTTCTCATTTTCTGTTTTATCAATGTCATAATATTCTGTATTTAATATTTGGCTATATTTTGCTTCTAATATGATTTCTCCAGAATCATTGCTTATTAATCCTTGCTTTTTATCTTTTTCTATGATTGATACTTCTGTATTTAAATCCTTTATATCATCTGCATCGATTGTTGGCTCTTTTACCCAATTTTCATTTTCAGTAATTTCTGCCTGTAAAGACTTGTCATTTTCCTTTACTTCTTTATTTAAATTAATTACATTTTGTAAAGTTTTATCAAATTCTTCTACTTGTTTTTGAGCAACTTCTGGCAATATTCCTTGGTTATAACAATAGTAAACTCCACCTATAATTAAAGCAGCAACTATAATCATAAAAATAATTTTATTAAATATTCTTTGAAAAATATTCTTTTTTATTTTTACTTTTTTCTTCTTTTTAGATTTTGTTTTTTCATCCTCTTTTTTCTTGAATTCTGAATTTAGAGTTTCTTCTTTATGTTGTGGCTGATCAATTATTTCTAGCTCTATTCCTTCTTCTTTAGCTTTCCTAATTGCTTCAGCTTTTTCAGCTTCTTTTAATTCTTCTTCTCTCTTTAATTCTTCTTGTCTTCTAATTTCTTCTAATTTTTTTCTATCTTCTATCTCTTTTTTTCTTCTCTCTAATTCTTGTTCTCTTTTTAGTTCTTCCTCTTCTTGTTTTTTCTTTTCTTCTTCTATGTTTGCTCCGCATTTAGTACAAAACTTTACATTATCTGCAATTTCTTGATCACATTTTGGACATTTCATTTTCGATTCCTCCTACTTTAAGATGTTAATCTTATTTTAATTTTTCCTTTATTTTAACAATTGTATTTAGAGCATCTATAGGTGTTAATTCATTTATATTTATTTTGTCTAATTCTGAAGCTATATCTGCTAATTTATAATTGTACATATCTAATTGTCCAGTTACTTGCTTCTTCATTTCTTTCTCTTCTTGTTTCTCTTTTATTTTAACTTTTTTCTCTAAAGTTTTCAATATCTCATTTGCTCTTGTTAACATTTTTTTAGGTGCTCCTGCTAATTTAGCTACATGTATACCATAGCTTTCGTCGGTTCCACCTGGAATAATTTTTCTTAAGAAAATTACATCTTCGCCCTTTTCTTTTACTGCTATTTGATAATTTTTTACACCTTCCAATTTTTCTTCAAGTGATGTCAATTCATGATAATGTGTCGCAAATAAAGTTTTGCAACCTATGTTATTTGTATCTGCAATATATTCTGCAACAGCCCATGCAATAGCTAATCCGTCATATGTCGATGTTCCTCTTCCTATCTCATCTAAGATTACTAAACTATTTTTAGTAGCATTTTTTAATATATTCGCAACCTCTGACATTTCAACCATGAAAGTACTTTGTCCCATACTTAAATCGTCTGAAGCTCCAACTCTTGTAAATATTTTGTCTACAACTCCTATTTTTGCTGAAGATGCTGGAACAAAGCAACCTATCTGTGCCATAAGTGTTATTAATGCTACTTGTCTCATATATGTTGATTTTCCTGCCATGTTTGGCCCTGTTATTATAGAAAGTCTATCATCTCTTCTATTTAAATATGTATCATTTTCAACAAATGAACCATTATCAATCATTCTTTCGATTACTGGGTGTCTTCCATCTTTTATAAGGATTTCATCTTCTTCGTCTACTTTTGGCATACAGTATTCATAATCTTCTGCAATATTTGCAAAATCATTTAATACATCTACTATGGCAACAACTGTTGATGATTTTTGTATTCTTTCAATTTGTGAAGATATTTTTGTTCTAATTTTTACGAATTCATCATATTCTAATGTAACAATTCTTTCTTCAGCACCTAAAACTTTATCTTCAATTGATTTTAATTCTTCTGTTATAAATCTTTCTGCTCCTGTCAATGTTTGTTTTCTAATGTATCTATCTGTTGGAACTTGTTTTAAGAAAGACTTTGTTACTTCAATATAATATCCAAAAACTTTTGTATAACCAACTTTTAAAGTTTTAATTCCTGTTAGTTCTTTCTCTTTAGCTTCAATATTTACAAGCCAGCTTTTTCCTTCGATTGCAGCTCTTTTACATTCATCTATTTCTTCACTATATCCTGTTTTTATTATTCCACCTTCTTTTATTGTAATTGGTGGTTCGTCAACTATTGATTTTTCAATCAATTCAGTTACATCTTTTAATTCATCTAAATCAGAATATAATTTTTTTAACATCTTTGAATTGGTTTGACTTAATTCTGTTTTCAATTCAGGTAATTTGCTTAAAGAACTTTTTAAAGAAATTAAATCTCTTGCATTTGCATTTCCATAAGAGATTCTTCCAGCTAATCTTTCTATATCATATACTCTGTTTAATGTTTCTAGGATATCTCCTCTTAAAATCATATTTTCTTTTAATTCTTTAACAGCTTCTAATCTTTCATTTATTTCTTTTACATCTACTAGTGGGTCATTAATCCATCTTCTTAACATTCTTCCACCCATTGATGTTGCTGTTTTATCTAATACCCATAATAGAGTTCCCTTCTTAGATTTATCTCTCATTCTATCAGTTAACTCTAGGTTTCTTCTTGCATTTACATCTAATGCCATATATTTAGTTGTTTTATATAATTGAATTGTATTTATATGATCTAATTTTATTTTTTGTGTTGCATTCAAATATGAAGTTAATCCATTTATTGCTGCTATTGCAAATAAATTGTCTTTTAGCCCGCTTCCTGTTTCATTTTTAAAAGTATACATTCTCTCAAGAAAATCAGTTTCTTCAGAAAAGCTATCTTCTTCCACATTTGATATACATACATTTATTCTGTCTTTTATTCTTGCAATTTCTTTTTCTGATTCATACATCATTTTATTAGCCACAATTTCTGCTGGCATAAATCTTGCAATTTCATCTAATAATTTTTCAAAGTTATTTTCTTCTGTAATTTGAGTGGCTAAAAAATCACCTGTGCTTACATCACATACTGCAATTCCAAAGAACAATCCTTTTTTTACTATTGACATTATGAAATTATTCTTTTTCTCATCTAGTAAATTGCTTTCAATAACAGTTCCTGGAGTTACTACTCTTATTACATCTCTTTTTACTATGCCTTTTGCTGTTTTAGGATCTTCTAGCTGTTCACATATTGCTACTTTATAGCCTTTTGATATAAGTTTTGCAATATACATTTCTGCTGCATGGAAAGGTACTCCGCACATTGGTGCTCTTTCCTCTAATCCGCACGCTCTACCAGTTAATGTTATTTCCAATTCTCTTGATGCTGTTATGGCATCATCAAAAAACATTTCATAGAAATCTCCTAATCTGTAAAATAGTATGCAATCTTTGTATTCTTCTTTTTTCTCCATGTAGTGTTGCATCATTGGAGATAGTTGTTGGTCTGCCATTTTTTATCCTTCTTTCTTATTTCTGAATTTCTCCTGCTAAATACCACTTATGTTCTTCTGTAATTTTAATATCTATCATTTTGCCAATCAATTCTTCATTTCCTTTAAAGTTTACAACTTTGTTTGTATCTGTTCTTCCTGTTAATGTCTCTTTGTCATTTTTACTATATCCGTCTACTAATATTCTTTGTGTTGTTCCTATGTATTTTTGATTGTTTTCTGAAACTCTACTATCAAATAATTCTTTTAGTCTATCAAATCTTTGATGTTTTATTTCTTCCGGAATTTGATTTTCCATCTTATCTGCAACTGTTCCTTCTCTTCTTGAATATATAAACATATATACTTGTTCGTAATTTACTTTTCTAACTACATCTAATGTGTCTTCAAAGTCTTCTTCTGTTTCATCTGGAAAGCCAACTATTATATCAGTAGATAAAACAATATCAGGTATTCTAGTTTTCATTTTGTCCACTAAGGCAAGATATTGTTCTTTAGTATATTTTCTGTTCATTTTTTTTAATACTTCTGAGCTTCCTGATTGTAATGGTAAGTGGATTACTCTTGCTATTTTGGAATTATTGGCAATAGCTTCAATTACATCGTCTGTAAAATCTTTTGGATGTGGCGAAATAAATCTTATTCTTTCAATTCCGTCTATTTTGCAAACATCATTTAATAAATTAGCAAATTTGTATCCTTCACCACCATTATATGAATTTACATTTTGTCCTAATAGTGTTATTTCTTTATATCCTTCTTCTGCTAATTCTTTTACTTCATTTAATATATCTTCTGGTTTTCTACTTCTTTCTCTTCCTCTTACATAAGGAACAATACAATATGTGCAGAAATTATTGCATCCATACATAATTGTTACAGAAGCTTTTGATGAGTCATTTCTTTTTATTGGTAGTCCTTCAATTACTTCACCATCAATATCTATTACATCTCTTACTCTTTTTCCACTTTCTAATGTCTTTTTTAGATCTTCTTCAAATTTATGTAATGTATGTGTTCCAAAAACTATATCTGTGTAATTATAACTTTTCTTAATTTTTTCTAGCATAGCTGGTTCTTGCATCATACAACCACCTATAGCTATAATAGTTCCTTTTTTCTCTTTTTGCTTTTTTAATTCTCCTAATTTACCAAATAATCTTTCTTCTGCATTTTCTCTTACACAGCATGTATTATAAATTACTAAATCTGCTTCGTCTAGTTTTTCAGTCTTTTCGAATCCCATTTTTTCAACGATCCCAGCTATTTTTTCTGAATCGTTTTCATTTAATTGGCATCCCATTGTTGTTATGTAATATTTCTTCATATTTTTTCCTTTCTATTATTCCTTATGATATAACTCTGGATATATAAATTCTTGTCCATTTTCTGTTATTGTTCGATTTAGAAAATGATTTGTATTAATATTATCACCTTGGCAAAAATACTTGTATCTATTTTCATCTGGCACTTTATTCCCATTTATTATTATTGGGTCATCCCATGTGGCATCTACTGAATACCATTGTTCATTTATTTTTACATAATTCCACATGTGATTTTCTCTTGTACCTTCTGAATTTTCCGCTTCCCCTGAAACTAATATACATGGTATTTCTAGTTTATCTAATAAATATTTGAATGTTTTTGCATATCCTTCACATACTACTTTTTTATTTATTAGTGCTCCATATATGTCTCTATTATTTTCTGCTGAGTATGTTGTATCATACTCTAAGTTGTCTATTAACCAATTGTGAATATATTGTATTTGCTGATAATTACTTCCATATGCATTTTCTAAAATTTCACTTGATACAGCTTCAATTTCAGCTAATTGCTCATCTATCTCTTCTGATAAAATATCATCTTTCAGATAATTTGCTTCTCCATCACTACTTGATAAATATACTTGATATGTGACATTTCTGCCTTGTGTATATGTTATAGTTCTTAATACCATTTTGGTAAAGTCCACATAATACAAATCCACATGATCATACCTTAAAGCATCTACTGCATTTTGATATTCTGAACTAAGTAATTCTAACCCATTATTTTGACCTAATAAATTATCAAATTCGTGGTTAGTAAATCTTATTGATTCTGTTCCTGTTTTTAGTTTGTCTTTTTCCTTAAGAAATTTATCATAAATTATTTTTGCAGTTTCACCTAACTGATCATAATAATATGTATCTTCGGTACCATTAGAATGACTTAATTTTCCATCAGATAATGTTAATCCATTATCTATGTATTCATCTACACTTTTTATATTTATTATTTTCTTAACACTTATAACATTAGTTTTTTCTAATATTATAAATACTGCTAAAAAATATATTATAACAATTAACAAAACCTTTAGTTTCTTTTTCATTAATCCCTCATTATACATTAAATCTAAATAATACTATGTCTCCATCTTGCATGATATAATCTTTACCTTCTAGTCTCATAAGACCTTTTTCTTTTACAGCATTCATTGTTCCTTCTCTTATTAAATCATCATATGATACAACTTCTGCACGTATAAATCCTCTTTCGATATCTGAATGAATTTTTCCAGCTGCTTGAGGAGCTTTTGTTCCTATCTTAATTGTCCAAGCTCTTACTTCTGGTTCACCTGCTGTTAAGAAAGACATTAATCCTAATAATTTGTAGCTTGCTTTTATAACTTTGTCTAATCCTGATTCTTCTAAACCTAAATCATGTAGCATTTCTATTTTATCTTCTTTGTCTAATGTGCTTAATTCTTCTTCAAGTCTAACACATAATGGTATAACTTCTGCATTTTCACTTTTTGCATATTCTCTTACCTTTTTTACATTTTCATTATCATCTGCATTGTTTATTTCATCTTCTGAAATATTTGCTATATAAAGAATTGGTTTCATTGTTAATAGGAAAGCATCTTTTATAACTTCTTTTTCTTCATCAGTTAACTCAAGCGTTCTTGCTGATTTTCCTTCTTCTAAAGTTTTCTTTATTTTCTCTAATGTATCAATCTCAAATTGATATTTTTTATCTGCTTTTAAATTTTTCTTTGCTCTTTCTAATCTTTTATCTACTGTTTCCATGTCTGCAAATATTAATTCTAAGTTGATTGTTTCTATATCTCTTAATGGGTCTACGCTTCCGTCAACGTGTACAATATTGCTATCTTCAAAACATCTTACAACTTCAACAATACTGTCTACTTCTCTAATATGTGATAAGAATTTGTTTCCTAATCCTTCACCTTTGCTTGCTCCTTTTACTAAACCTGCTATATCAACAAATTCTATTACAGCGGGTGTTGTTTTTTCTGGATGATACATTTCTGTTAATTTTTCTAATCTCTCATCTGGTACTGCAACAACTCCAACATTTGGTTCTATAGTACAAAATGGATAATTTGCACATTCAGCTCCAGCGTTTGTTATACTATTAAACATTGTGCTTTTTCCTACGTTTGGTAGGCCTACTATTCCTATTTTCATCTTATTTCTTCCTTTCTATTTTTTATCTGATAATTCTCTTATATATCTATATACTTCGCCCCAAATATAACACTCCTTTATGTTCTTATCGTTGGCTGGTTTCATATTACTATCTCTTAAATATATTGATTTTATATTTTCTTTTGAAAGTTTCATACAGTTACTTAATGAATCTTCTACCATTAGATCTATATTTTCTTTTTTTGCAGTTTCAACTTTTTCTGGCGTTTCCCAATAATATTTATCAAAAGTTATATTTTCTTTTTCAAGCATTTCTTGTGCTAATTTTTTCATAACTGGAATATCATGACCTCTAGCTGTTATTACTACTAGTTCATGTCCATCTTTTTTTAATAGTTCTATAACTTCTTTGGCACCTGGCATTATGTGGCTTTTTTTAGTTCCTTCTATTAAATATTTTTCTATAAACTCATTTTTTTCATCATCTGCCCATTTATATCTATCTTGAGCCCATTGTGCAGATTGATCTTTCGTTGAATTTCTATTTAATTTCAATATATCATATAGTTCTGCTTCATTTCTAAATTGTTTTTCTGTATCTAGCACTACTCCATCAAGGTCTAATCCTATCTTCATTTTTTTCTCCTTATAGTTTTTACTTATATTTGTATCATTTAAATAGACAGCATTCCTGCTGCCTATTTTTTCTTTTATATTTTATTACGAAACAGGTATGTTTTATTTTTCTATTTAACGCATATAATTTATCACAATTCTTCATTTTTTACAAGCATTATTGAATAACTCTAATTTCTATTTTTTCGCATTATTCATTATTTCAATAATTTTTCTATGATATTGTTTTTAGCCATTTCATCTAAGTTTATATTTGTATTTATCAATCCTATTTCGATATGATTTTTTCCGTATGAGTGGAAGTCTGAACCTATTGTTGTAAATAAATTGTTTTCATCAGCAATTTTTTTCCAAAAATCCACTTCATCTATTATATTTTCTTCTTTATTAACATATATGTATAAGGCTTCTATGCCATCTGGTTTCATCTCTTTAATGATTTCTATAATATCATCTCGAGTTGCCTTTCCTTCATATGGATATGCCATTGGATGTGCTAATACTACTTTTCCATTCGCATTTTTTATCATCTCTGTAGCTTCTTTTGGAGATATTGTTTCTTTTTTTACATAAGCTGGGCATCTCTTATTCATTATAGTTTCAATAAACATTCCTTTATTTGGTATATTTCCAAATTGTTTTAATAACTTTTCTGCATTTTGCTTGTTATTTATTACATCTAGTGCAATATGAGATTTTGTAACAGCATCTATTTTGTCTAGTTCTTCAACATTTATTTCATATCCAATTTCTCTAAGTTTTTCTCCAACATCTTTTAAATACACATGTCGCGATTCTCTTATTTTTGTTAATTGATTTTTAAATGTCTGGTTATTAAGGTCATAATTATACCCTAATACATGAATTTTAGTTTTCTCTGTTCTAGTTGAAATCTCTACTCCAGGTATAAGCTGTATTCCTTGATTTTTAGCATATTGTATTATTTCACTTGTATATGCTTCTGTACTATCATGATCTGTAATTGACATTGTTGTAACTCCGTTTTTCACAGCTTCGTCTATTATTTCTTTGGGCGTTAATTTTCCATCTGAAATAGTTGTATGCATGTGTAAATCTATTTTTCCCATATAAGCTCTCCTATCTTTTGGTTTACAATCTTTTATTTTATAGTTTTATTGAAATTTAGTTATATCTTCAACTCTTCCGGCAAAGTATGGTAATGCTTTTCCTTTTTCTCTTAAGAATATTGCAAAAGTATCATCTACATAAAAATATCTAGGTTTGTCTTTTTCTTCATTTTCCTCTATTGATGTTGCCATGACCCTTATATCAATACCTGATTCGCTTTTTATTTCTCCGCCTTTCTCGTCTAATGAAAACTTTATTGTTTGTATTGCTTTTTCTATTATGGCCTTATCATAAACCGGATCAGCTGTTTCGAATTTTTTACCTTGTAATTCAGTATATTCTCTTTTTTCATTAAATGTTAAATTAGGTGCTTTAAACTCATCCACATCTTTAAATTCACTGCTTCCAGTATAATTTTCTGATTCTTTATTCATATTGTCATATATTTCATTAAATGTTTTTCCTTGTGGACTTTTGCAAAAAATAACTTCATCATTACTTTTTGTATTTACTATAATTGCAAAATCATCTTTCGAATTATAATATAATACTCTAATTTGACTGCCAACTGTTTCTTTTGTATTTTCATCTATTCCAAAATATTTAACATCTTTATACTTATTTCCAAAATCATCGTTTTCTAATTTATCAAACTCTTTTAAAAATTCAAATTTTCTGTATAACATAGCATAGAAGAAATATCTTCTTTCATCATTGTTATCTGGATTATCTAATTCGTTTTCTGACCATCCAAAATCCTCTAAAATATCACTTTCTTGATTAAATTTTTCCTTTATGCCATTTTCTATTTGCTCTTTTAATTCAAGTGACTTAATTCCATATGTTTTGAAGTAATATTCTTCTGAAATCATGTCTTCAGTGAAATCTTTTTTATTAAGATTCTCTGCCATTTTTTCTTGTGGATCAAATATAATATCCTTTTTTACAACATTATCTCTCATGTCGTTCCAAACTAATTGAAATGTTCCACACCAACTGCTATCTGATGTTATTGTATCTCTCATAGTTGGAACAATAGTAATTCCATCTGTTTTTTGTAATTTAGTAGCTGTTTTTCTAAAAATATGTGTCTTACTTATTATGATTATTCCTGCAATTAGTAAAACTGCTAAAATAGTAATAATAATTAGACATTTGTTTTTCTTTTTCATATGCAGCTTCTCCTTTCTTCCCTATATGTTTTATTTTAACATATCCTTTTAATAATTTTTATATCAAAAGTAAAATTTGTAAAAATTATCTCCAGCATAATTTAAGTGGTAAGATAAAAGTAGACTTTTTTATCTACTTTTATCTTACCACTTAACATAGTTTGCGGTTGTTGTTTCACTTCGTTTCACAAAGCTAAAGGCGTAATAAATTGTACACTGCATTAGTTGGAATTTTTATCTTCGTATGCATGACATATCTACGGCAAAAAAAAATCAACTATTACTAGTTGATTTAATCATTAACGTCACACTGGTGCAATGATTTTATCTTATGGAGCTTTCAGCCAAGCTCCAACTTTTTATCTTTTTTCTTCGTTTCTCATGTTTTCTCGTAAGTGCCTAAAAATCAATGTTTTTCCATTAAAGTAAAATATGTACTTCTCGTCTTTTCTCTTCGTTTTTTGTATTTTTTTATTGGCGTTGCATTAAAAATTGCATTAAAATTCATTCTTCATTTTTTATATTCCCTAAAGCAAAACTAATACACTCATTAATAATTGAATTTACAGACTGATTATTTTCAAAAGATAACTTTTCTAACTTATCCAATAATTCCTCTTCAATTCTGCACGTCCTTTGTACATATTTTCCTCTTTTTCTTATTATAAATTCTTTCATATATATTACCTCCTATTTAGGAAGTATAAAACAAAAAAGAACTGAGATTAGTCAGTTCTTCGAGTTTTCTTTTTTATTTTATATCTTACATTTTCTATAAATTCTGCTACTCCCAATATTCTTTTTCTTCTTGGCATTTCTTTTACGTATTTTTTTAGATTTTTTGTTATCCACGGAATACCTAATTTTTCATTCACAATCTTTTCTACAAACTTATATAACTTATCATTATCTGGTTTTACTTCATATCCATTTCTTTCTAAAAATATAATGGCTGTCATTAAAGCAGTTCTTTTATTTCCATCATGAAATGCATGATCCATTGCGAATGATCTAAGATAACATGCTGCTTTGGTGATAACATCTGGATACAAATCTTTTTTATCAAAAGTCTGTTTTGGCTGATTAAGAGCAGATTTAAATAAATTAATATCTTTTATTCCTCTTAATTGTTTTTTATTTTTTTGCTCATCTGTAGAAAATGCTTCGTCAATTACCACCATATGAATAAATAAAACTTCTACAGCTTCTAAATATCTAACTTTAATTTTCGGATAACTTTCTAAGAGTAGATCTAAATCTATGAGCTGTATCTACAATTTCTTTCATAGCTTTAGGAGAAACATCTTTATTCCAGTTTGCACCTAAACCTATTTCTCTAGCAACATGTGGTGGTATTTCCATGTTGTTAAAATTTTCTCTTATTCTTGCCATCATTTCTCCCTCTTTTCCCATAAATTCCTCCATAAATATATATATTATTTACAGAGTGAATATATGATATACCAATTATCAAAAAAAATAAATACTTTTTCGATAATTTATTATAACATTTTTTTAGTTATTCTTCAAGTTTTATGTCAACTTTTGTTTCAAAATACAAATTGCGGTAAAAATGGAGCCTTGTTTTTAAAAGCAAAACATGGTAATAATATTTTAAATTAATTTTGAATGGAGAATTATTATGGATATACTAAAAGAATTACAAGTTACTGTACATATTCCCTTCTTTTTTTCTTATTATAAATTCTTTCATATATGACACCTCCAAGGGTATTATATAAGCAAAAAAAGAACTGAGGTTAATCAGTTCTCTAATCAGACAATAACGCACTATAATATTTTTCTATATCCTCATCACTAATTTCTTGTGTAGATCTTTCATTAGGTTTTTTTCCTAATCTTGCATTTTTCCAAGGATCTTCAATATGTGTCATATTTTCTAATTGGTTTCCAGAATATTTTCCATATAATTTATATATTATATCAAGAAAATCCTTTGTATCTTGGTCACAATTAATTTTATAATCTTCAATATTATAAAATTTTTTGTATCTCATAGAATCATATAAAGACCTAAAAACTGGGCCATGAATCCAAGCTTGAGGTTGTTCTTCAAAAAGTTTTTGCTTATTTATAGCAATATTCCATGCATATGCATAATATGTCAATTTCTGTACTTGTATTTCTGTTAAATTTTCATCTTTACAATAAAAATATTTTCCAACTTCTGTAGCATCCATTACAACCCCTCCTCATCTTCTATATATTCTTCTACAAATTTCTTTCCTTCATTAGTTAACATTATTTCTGAATTATTTTCAGAAGGCTCTATTATATTCAAAAATTTTAACCCATTAAAAATTGTTTCTCCTGCTTCTTTATTAATATTTATAACAATAATCCAAACATACCCAACCACTTGGTGAATATCCCCAATTATTTATAACTTTTGAAACTGTGAAAACTACACCTCTACGATATCCGTTACATTCTCCGCCCAGTCTTCTGTTTTGAAGCCTTGCATTGGCTGAAAGCTGATAATATCTTTTAGCATAATATTTCGTTGAAGGTCCACTTCTCACATTTAAAATAGATGCAGACACTCTATATCTTCCAGTCGAATATTTTTTTGTCTGATTTACCTGAGATGGTATGTAACTTGTATTATTTGAAATTGAAGTAACTAAGTATGTTGAGCATACCCATTGGCCCACATCAATTCTTGACCAATTTCCACTCGTTTCATATACAGTTACTTGTCTACCGTTTGGCAATGCACCGATTTTTTTGCCGTTTGGTGTGGCTCTAATATTTAAACCACCGTTCGCTTTTACATATCTTGTATATGAAGCAGTATAGACGGGTTTGGTGTTATTTTCCTGTACGTTGCCATCGTGCTGATAACAGAAAAATCCTTTTGCGTTAGCATAATTTTTGAAATTTTGCACAGACACATAAACCGTATTTCCATCAACTGTTGCCTTTCCTCTTCTTGTACTTGTTTCAAATTTACCTGCATATAAATAAGGATCATATACTTTTATTGTGTCTCTGTCAATTCCAGTTAAAACAATAAAATGACCTCCTGTTGTAAACAATCCGTTTCCCACAGAAGCTACAACATAATTATTATTTCTTAGCAAACTAATTGCTGTATCAATATTTGATGTTTCTTTATATTCTATGTCAAACTCATCAGCTATTGCTCTAAAAGCACTCCAATAAGTTCCATTATTAGCACTTCTGTAACCATATTTCACAAACAAATCAGACATTATATCAGGAGTTATTGCACCCTTGCAAGCAGTAACTATCATTGCAGCCGATGTTGGTCCACAACCACTTGAACCTATTGTCTGATTATAACTTCCCACAGATGAATACATTTTATTTTTCCATCTACCATCTAGTTGAGAGTAATAAGTTAAACCTTTATAATCTCCAAGAGTTACATTCCATGAACGTGCTCTATCGCCTTCATAAGCTATATCTCCTTGCAATTCAAAGCTCTCATCTTCAACCTCTTGTTCAAGTTTTTGTTCGTCGACTTCATTTTTTTCAATAATTTCTGTTGATGGCAATTCTTGAACTTCGTTCTCCGTCATTTCATAGGTATCTAGATTTTCAATTTCATTGTTGACTACATTCTGAATTGTATCAATAGAATTGTTTAGTTCGTCGTTTTGAATAAAAATCCCACACAAGCAACCTAAAATTGCTAAAACACATGACGCAATGATTAAAATAATTTTTTTCTTGTTTTTACTCATCAGTTTTTCTCCTTCCTAAAATTTTTATATAAAATAGCTAGAAATCGACCACTTAAAATCGATTTCTAGCTGTTTTTATTTATTATTAATATAACTTGTTAGATAATATGTATTTTTTATTTAATCCCTAGTTTTGTTGAAATATACGTTAGCAATGCGCATAAGACAAAATAAAAGACATAGTCTATAAACTTGTCCCACTTTTTACCCTTTTCATCGCTTTTTTCATCTAACTTATCATTAATTTTTTCAATATTAGATTCAACATTTTCAATGCGATAATTTACATTTTGCATTAAAGAATATGTATCTTCTAATTTTTGAATTTTTTTATCATGCTCATCCAATCTTTTTGTATTACTCTTCTCTCGTTCTTCTAAATGAGCTATTTTAACTTCTGTATCATTCATAATAGAAATTCCTTTCTTTTTAAGCATTCATAAAATCCTTTAACATATAATAACCCTGAAAAGAAATCTGTTTTCCCGCCGTAATCGCTCCGCTTACTATCGTTTTATTGCTTGATACACTAGCCCAAAACTCACTTGCTATTACTGTACAACCGCCTCCGCTCGTGCCTGTAATGCTTACTGGAGCATATTTTTCTGGTAACTCCAATATTTTTATCCATCCATTCGTCACTTTTGTAGTTATCATTAAATTGAAATAAACTATTTTAGCTTTTTCATCAACAAAAATTGTGCCATAATCGTGTGTACAATTAACAAATGTACATTCGGCAGTTATATCTTTATACCTTTTTTTCTTACAAATTGGTACCATTAACTCCACTCTCCTCTCACTATAATTTCTAAATAATCACCTGAACTCAAGTTCCAGTCAGTTGTTAGTTTTATCTGATTGCTCGTAGCTCCTGCAGTTCCAACTTCTGTGTAATGTCCGTCGGTTCCAGCTTCATCGGAGCTTTTTATCAGTCTTTCGCCGTTCAAATACACATCTAACACTCCAGCTCCAACCTTATACTTCTTTGAAAGTGTTACAATTGCACCTTTAGCAGTATCTGCTGTTATTTTTACTAATATTGAAAATTCTTTGATACATTCTGATATTGCTCTGTTTAAATTTTCAGGGCTTAATGGTGTTTCTCCCTCATAAGTTGGCATTGTTACTCCATATTCGACGCCATCAATTTTCACAGACGCACCTTTTTTCAACGTTCCTTCTTTGAATTGAAACATCTTGTTACCCCCTTTCATATTTTATTTTAAAATTAGTTTCACCAAATTTATCTATTGGTATTGCTTGATAGTAATATGATTTAGTATCTGTTTGAATGTATTCAAAATTTAAATTATTATCTTCATCATACACACCTTTCTCAATTTCTTGATATACCTTATATTTAAAAATTACATATTTATAATTAGATTTTATCGGATATAAATTCGCTGATGGATAAATTAAATTATTAGGATGTAATTCTTTTTCAAAATTAAAATCATTATTAATACTTTGAATACTAAGTTCTGTTCCATTTTGAACCACAATTACATCTTTGCCAATTACAAATTCTTTATCAATGTAGTCAGTATAAGATGACAATCCTATACTATATAAAACCCCTTTTGTTGGTATTGCTGACCTTGCCTTAAAAAATTTTTTATCTTCTTCTCTAAATCCTGGATAAGGATTTTGATATAATAAAGGCTCTCCGCCGTACGGAGATAAATGAACCGGAGCCTTTATTCTATCATCACTGCTCCAAAACAATGCATCTGTACTAATTGTATCTTTTCTAGTACATTCAAGCTTTTGGTTAGCTTGCATATATATATTATAGTTTGAAGTATCTAAAATTGCGCAAACTTTATTTTTGTTAGTAAAAGATGCGAAATATGACGAGAAACCTATCGCTACTATTTTCTTGCCATAATAATCTTCAAAAGGTAAGTTTCCTCCTTTTTTCTTGTTGTAATCATAAATAAAGTTCTCCATATCGTATGTATATTTAGTTGTTATTATACTTGGAGATGCAATTGTAATTACGGACTTACATCCTCCTATAAAAGCTATATCAAAATTTTCTGGAAATATCTCTGACTGTGGTGATAGATTTTCAAACGGCGTATCAAATTTAAAAAGAATCGTATTTAACATAATTTGATATGGAATATATCTTAACGTAGTAGTATCTAGCTGTCTTAAAATAAATCTCTTTAAATACTCGTCTAAAATCAAATTTTTAAAATCATATTGCTTATTTCCAATTTTAAGAGAAACTAATTCATTTTTAATTTTCATCATTTTCTCCTTTCTTTGTATATGATGCTGTAATCGTTGCTAGTTTGTCTGTTACAAGGATTGTGGTTCCATTATCGTACGGTTGTAAATATTTTGATATTGCTTTCTGTGCATCTGTTAATTCTAACTCTATTGGTGTAGCTAATTTGTAATAGATAATTACAGGATTACCTTCGTCATATTTTGATTTTAGCCAAGATTTAAATTCAGCGATAGTACTAGCTTTCTCTTTTGAAATTCTTATTCTCACATCATGTCCATGTAAAAAATCAATATAAATTCCTTCTTTATCTTTGTTCCATAAATCGGGTGCGTAACTAAAATAGTTTGAAATTGAATAGTTTGAATTAGATTTCGCAACATCAAAATTTGAAGAAAAATATGTTGTGCTAACCTGATTTGGGGAACTACTTGCACCCCAATCTTCACTTCCATCTAGTACTAGCTTCTCCCAAGTATGATGCTCTGTACTATCTATATAATCTCCTTCTAGCATTTCTTGTTGAATAGGTAAAAGATATTTTTCTTCTCGATGTTCGACAAAATCTGTTGCTGTGTCTCCTACTTCTAATTGTAATTTTATTTCAACATTATTTAAAACCGTTCCTTTATCTATCCAAATAAAATATGTTTTATATGTTGTATCTTCTGTTATTTCAAATGTCCTTTTCTTTCCGACTTGTGCACTTAGCATTGTGTACCCTAAATTATCGAAACTAACATATAATCCTGACTGAATATAACTAGAACTATGTGTATATTTTCCTTTTTTTATTTCTACATTTTTAGATAGCTGTATATCAAAATTGGCAGTTGCGGTTCCATTTAACTTGAATATTCTATTTTTAATAGAATAGGTTATACCACCTTTTGTTGTTTCCTCTGTGTTTGCAATATTTAATAAATTCTTATTTGCTACATCTATTCCTACACTACCTTGACCATATGGACTATATGGTGCTTCTTCTGTACCTTCATAAGAATATATTTTAAATGTTGCATTGTTAAATACACAGGCTGCATCTGTCCACATACCTGAAGACACTTTATCTTCTAGAAACGTATAAGTTCTAAAAATATTATTAGCTAACCACTCATTATCTCCATACGGTGTCATTATTCCTACATGTCTAGGGTCTAAACCATTGTATGTTCCACTGACCAAAGTTGCTTTTATTTTATATGTAATACCTTTTTTATATACAACTTCTTTAAATTTAATATCGAATCCACCAGAACCATTTATTGTAATTGTCCCGTCGTCATTTACTGTTACTTTTTTATCTTGTGCAACATTAAAATCTAGTAAGTTCACATTACTTCCTACAGTTTCTATCTCCTGCGGATAATCTGGCGAAGGTGATGGTTTACCACCTGTGTAATCCTCATACTCTTTAGCAGTAGTACCTTCAACAATGCTTATTTCAAGTATTAAATTATTGAAAACACTATTAGTTCCAACAACAGAAGTGGTATCCCAACCTTGCCAGAAATATGGTTTAGTTCCACTACCAATAGCTTGAAAAGTAGCTGTTTTTACGGTATCATTTGGTAACCATATAACATTTCTTCCAGCAGATGATTCTGGATAGAATAGAAATCCCCACGTTGCATTAGCACTTGCTTTAGTACAAGAACCTGATATTTTTTTTATTGTAACTGTGTAATATTTTCCCTGCTCAAAATTAGGAATTGTATCAAATTCTATTTTCTGTGAGCCAGTTGCCTTTCCATTTATTTTTACCCTGTATTTTCCTTCTTGTGATACAGTTACACCCTGATTAGTTCTTGTAGTTATTTTAGGGTTAAATACGTTTCTCCCTTCAGTTGTCTTTTGCGAATGTGAGCCATTAATCTTCTCTATTGTAATTAGCCCATCATTGTCTTTAACAACAATTACTTCTCCTGTTAATGTTTCTTTCTCTCCAATTTCATGTTTCTCGTAAACAGTTTCTTCAACATATTCACTCAATACAACTGTATCCGTTTTAGACTCATTCTCTTGTTTCTGAGCTGGTCTGAACAAATCAATATATGTAGAGTTTAAATCAGAGTTTTTTAATTTTATATTCCACTCCTCATTTTCATCATTTATATATTTGTAACTAATTTCCTTTACAGCAAATTTGCCATCAATATAAAAATCAGGCTCGTGTATCTCTACTATATCGCCTATTTTCAAATTTGGTGTTTCATCAAAAGTCAAATCAACTTGATTTATTGTTTTTGTATTCGAACTCATTAAACTTCTAGCATAATCAACCAGCTGTGTTGTAGTTGTCCATTTTTCTTGATAATCAATACATTTTTCAACAATTCCTGTATCTGATATTACTCCTTTTAAATTGTTAATTTCAGCAGAGTGCATAAAACGCATTGTTGTATATCTAAGAGCTGTTCCTGTATAAATGCGTGATACAACCGAATTATCTGCTCCATTCCACTTAAATCCAGTAATTAAATTATTAAAAAAGCTATCTCTTTGTAATACTAATGTCTTTTCTTCTCCACCATCATCACTAAAACTGAAATTATTTGATGTAACATATTTATCATAATCTGCACTTTTTTCGTTTGTTTCAATTCTAATATAAAACTCTTCTCCTCCGATAACAATTGATAATGAAGCTACATCTGCATCATCTACTTCTCCTTCTTCTCTAAGTTTTCTTAATGTATCTTCACTTACAACGATTGGATTATTAAATTGAACAGTATCGCCTTTCTTTAGCTTTTTAGGTAAATTCAATAACGGATAATCATGTTCTTCAATTAAATTATTTAATTCATCGCACATTGACATTGTTGAATAATATATTCTAACGTTTTTAAAATTAATCACATTAGCATAATCTATATTTTCAATTTTAGGCTGAATTTTAGATAATCCTTTTGTAATCACATCAGGAGCAATTGTCTTTTTACTTCCTAATCCAAACAAATAATCAATACTATTTATGTAAATGTTTTTGTTTTCATCAATGAACCAAAAAACTCCTGCCTTAAAACACATATCATTCATGCAGTTTTCAACACTTTCAATTACAAAGTTAGTCGTTATTTGACCAGTCGGAATATTAAATTCTACAATTTTAAAACCGTCATCTAAAAGAGGTTGCAATACTCTTCTGATTGCTTCTTCTTTAGAGTAAGTTCCTATTAATGAAACATATCTCTTTGTAGACATTGCCAAAGGACTAAGTACTGTTAAGGTTAGTTCCCTCTGCTCTTCTTTTCTAATTTTCATCTCAGACAAATCAATATCATCTAAGAATCCAGCAAATACTACTTCGCCATTTTCATTTAAAATATCTTCTTCTGTTTCTGCTTGTATAATTTTCAGTTCTTGATATTTAAACGGGATATCCAATAAAGAATATCCCGTAAAATCAATTGTTATGTCATTGAAAGTAACTTCTGCGTTTGATTGTTTTATTGTAAATCCATTTAGTATTTTGAAAGCTTTTTTATTATAAACTAATCTTTTTATCATGTAGCGCCTCCTGTTCTCAATGTTTTAGTAATGTATGGTGTCATTAATTTTCCTGCTTTTTGCCCATCTATTTCTACACTTCCGTCTAAACTAATTGAAGCTTGTATTACATTTAGCATACTATTATTTGATTTTACACTTGCTTTTGCATTAATAGATCCTGTTTCATAAGCTACTGCTTTGTTCATTTCTGAAATAATATCATCATTCATATTGTCTATGGCTCTTAAAGCGCTTTCTGTATCAGCTTCAATACCAACAGCCACACCTTGCGGAATAAATCTACCAACTTCATCTTTAAATAATTTTGAAGGTGAATGTATTCCCAAAGCTGATTTCATACCATCTAAGATGCTTTTTGCAAATTCGCCAACTTTTTGCTTAATCCACTCTTTTGCATTTTTAATACCATTCCATAAACCTTCAACGATATTTTTACCAGTGTCTAGCATTTTGCCTGGCAATTCTTTAACTTTATCAATAATATTATTAACCAAGTCTAATGAAGCAGTACGTCCTTTTTCTGCTAAATTTCTGCCCCAATCTTTAACCTTATTTATAACATTTGTTAAACAAGTCCATATTCGACCTGGTAATCTCACAAACCAATCTACAATGCTATTGATTGTATTGGATATCCATTCTGTTGCTGTATTATATACATTTGTTCCCCACTCGATAACACTATTTATAATATTTAATAAGCACTCCCAAATTCGGCCAGGTAATTGAGCAAACCATTCAACTATTCCTTGAATAATCTGTGGTAAATCAACTGTTATCCAGTTCCAAATGCTTACTCCAAAGTTTATAATGTTGCCAATTATTTGACCTATTAGTACTCCAATATTATATGGCAACTGTTGAATCCATATTATTACCGTTTGAATCCACTGAGGTATTGTTTCAGTAAAGAATGAAACTATACTGTTCCAGCCATTTATGAAGAAGTTTTTTACGTTTTCTATAAAATTATTTATAAAATTTCTAAATCCTTCGCAATTGTCGTAAAGTAATTTAAAAGCTCCTGCAAACGGATTAACAAATAGTAATAAAAGTCCTTGCCAATTGCTCTTTACAAAGCTTATTATCTTGTTAAACGTCTTTTTTATATTATCTATTGCACCCGATACAATTTTCTTGATGTTATCCCATAAATTAATCCAAAAGTTTCTAAAACTTTCGCAATTATTCCATAACACTATAAATATTGCAATTAATGCACCTATGGCTATTACAATTAATGTTATAGGATTTGCAGACATTACCGCATTAAGCATAGCTTGTGCTTTGCTTAGACCTGCTGTTGCTATTTGTGCAAGTGTTACTTTTCCAGTAAGTAACCCCACCAAAGTTTCTCCCAGTGTTAATGTTCCATTGAATAAACCTTGTGCAATGCTCGCTCCTTTAGCTTGCAATGAATATAAACTTAATGCTAATTTTGCTTCTTGAAAACCTTTTACTGCATTTTGAATAATTGTTCCTATTTTCCAGCTTAAAAATACTACTCCTAATGCTTCTGCATATGGTATAATCTCAATTACTTTATTTTTTAATTCCTCCATAGTATTTACTATTTCATCTGGAATTGCATCAATTATTTCTTTCGCAATTCTAGGCAATAATTCAGCTGCTGCCTTTGCTATATTATCAAAAACTGTTTTTGCAGTTTCTAAAAATTGGTCAAATGTTCCACTACCATTTAAGAAATTATCCCACGCAGATTTCATTGATGAAATACTACCACTTATTGTGTCCTCTGCTTCCTTTGCTGTTGTTCCTGTTATTTCCAAATTTTCTTGTATTACATGAATCGCTTGGAATACATCATTTAAACTAGTGATATCGTATTTAATACCCGTTAACTTTTGAGCATCCGCAAGAAGTCTTTGCATTTCTTCCTTTGTTCCACCATACATTATATTCAATAGAGTTCGTTAAGCTCTATCCGTTCTCTTATGAACTGCTATATATTTCTATATAGTTTAGACTATCTCTTCATCTCTTACGAGAGCCTCGCACTTCCACTCACTTGAGTGTACTTCCTTTCGGAATAGTCGTTACACGTTTATAAAATTACTTTTTATGAGTTTTTCTTTCAGAATTTATATATTCAAATTTATATCCTCTTGTTTTTCCTCTTCTTCCTATTTCTCCATTTTTAAGTAATTGTGATATACTTCCTATGGTTAAATCAAAATACTTTGCAACTTCTGTAATACTATTAAAAACTTTTTGTTCAATTATTTTATTCCAACTTATGTGGCCACCACCACGTTTTTTTCTTAATTCATCATACTTTGTAACGAGTATATTTTCACTTCTTAAACCATTCGTATTAAATCTTGAATTTTGTTCACTAAATGTTGCCCATCTTAAATTTTCTAATGAATTATTTTGTCTATTTCCATCAATGTGGTCTACTGTTGGTTTATTTAACGGATTTGGAATAAAAGTTTCTGCAACTAATCTATGTACACTTTTTTTATAACTTTTATTGTTTTCCCATAAATCCACTATTAAATAATTTGTTTTTGTATTTGCATAAGCATTTTTTATTTTATTAGTAATATCGTTTCTTACTTGTCCTTGTTCATTAATAGAATAATTTTTAAATCCTTTGATTTTTTTAAAACTCATATTGTTTCTCCTTTTCTACAACCACGCTATTTTAAATTTTAGATTATATATCATAGTTTTATAGAAAAGTCAATAGTAATTTTATACTTCGCACGGTATTGCCTTCAACTTTACTTGTTAAGGTGTTCACCGTTTTCACGAGGTTTTAATTGAGCAATGGTGTGTGGGCTTATGCCACCTTTTTTTGTCTACCCAATTTCAAGTTGTCTAACATAGTATAATTTTGCTTTGCGAATCCTTGGTATGCATACTGTATAGACTCCATAGATGTTCCCATTTTATTTGCATTATCAGACATATCTATTAATGCCATGTTAGAAACTTCGCTAGCTTTTTCAGTGTCACCTTTTAAACTTTGTAATAGACTTGCTGAAAAGCCTGTTACTGTTTGCATATATTGATTTGCACTCATCCCTGCAGTTTTATAAGCATTATTTGCGTTTTTAATTACTTTGTCCGCATTTTCTTTAAATAGTGTCTCTATTCCACCAACATTTTGCTCTAAATCTGCATAAGACTTTATAGATGCCGTTCCTATTCCTGCTATTGCGGTTGTTGCAGCGCCTACAGCTGTTATTATTCCCTTTGTAACCTTATTTGTTGCATTTTCTAAACTACTTAACCCTTTTTCAAAACCTTTTTTATCTATTTTTGTATCATAGGTTAATGAACCTGCTACTGCCATTATTTTGTCCTTTCTAATGTAGACAAAATAAAAACACCTAGATTTCTCTAAGTGTTTGATATCTTTTTATTTTTTTAATATGCTGAAGCTTCTACAATTTTAAATGTTGCATTTTTCATTGCATCTAACTTATCTGATGAAATGTAAGTAAAAATCTCAAAATTCTGGCTTTGTCCTGCGTTTAAATCATTTGCATACACATAATCTTCGCCTATTCTAGATCCATTGCTGTCTAAAGCTTCAATATGAAAATTATAAGATTTTTTTTCAGAAGTTTTATTTTTTACAGTCACAACTAATTTTGTGTTTGTAATTCCATAATCTCCTTTTGTAACTTCTAAGCTTCCTAAAGTTACTTCTGCATCATTTGCTAAGACCTCTTCGGTACTATTTCCTGTTACCTTATCCAAGTCCTTGCTTAAATTATCTAATGAATCAGATACACTTTTTTGGGCACTCAATGTTATTGCTATTGCCACTATACCTAATATTATTGAAGCAATTACTTTCCCTCTTCCAGATTTTTTTATAAGTGCTACTATTCCAAATATAATTGCTAATATCCCCAATATAAAAGATAAATTGTTAATAATCGGTATAAAAGATGTGCAGGCACCTATAATTCCTAAAACTAACCCTGCTGTGGCAAATCCACTATTTTTTGTTTCTTCTTTTCTTGACATTTTATTCTTCCTCCTCCATATTTTTACTGGAAACATTATATATTTAGTGCCAAAATTTGTCAAATTTTATTTTAAAGTTTCATACAATTTATCTAATCTTTCTTGTTCTTCAACAGGAAGAGGCAATTCCCAATACTTTTTTAATTCAAGCATATTCTTATCTTCGCCAGTATAAGCTCTATAGCCTTTTATTTTTACAAATTCAGTATCGTCTTTTAATGATTTTAAAAGAGCTTTGAATTTCCACCAGTGAACAATATCATAAGATAAATCAATCCCATATTGTTCATAAAAAGCTCCATAAATGTATTCGTCATCATATTCGTAAGAATATATCTGTTTATTTGAGCCTTTGCCACTTCCTATTTTGTGATAATCGTCTCTGCCACATTTGTAAAACCAGATTAATTTATCGCAAGCTTCTTTATATAGTTGTGGATTATATAATAATTTTTGATAATTTTCTAAACTAAAAAAAGCAGGATAAAAATGTCTTAATCCACACTTTATCTTTTCTGTTTTACTGACACTTTTATCCTGCAATATATTTTCAAAAGATATCATATTTCTAAAGTCTACATTTATTCTATATTTTTTTCCTTGTAAAATAACAAAATAAGGTAGTTTTCTAAACATAGTCATATTAATATCTCCTATGGTTTCTATTCCTGTTATAATTTGTTCTATTATAGTTTCTTCTTTGTTCTCTATTCATAATATTAGCTATATCTTTATCTATACCATCTGCTGCCTTTGTTACTCTTCCTAGCACATTATTTGTTGCTTCTTTAGCATACGCTTCAAAAATACATCCTAACATATTTAATTCTATATTCAAATCTAATTCTTTATATCCATCACTAACTCTTTTTCTATTTATTTTTTCAATAGCACCTCTTCCTAATATTTTTTCTAACTGTGCTTCTATCACATCTTCATTGTCTTGATCCAATTTCTTTAACTCACCTATACTATCTAAATTATTAATCTCAAAAACTAATCCATAAAAATCCACTTCTATCTTTTTATCTGTATCTTCATATCCAAAACTTATTCTCTTGTTTTCCATTCTAAACATTCCTTTCTAATATGACCTGTTAACTTCTACCTTTTATTTCTTACGCATTTGGTGTAAATGTCTTAGTTGATGTATCAAAAGTTCCATCTACAAAATCGCCAATTCCTTTTAAATCACCGCTGAATGTGATTGTTTCACCTGGGTTTGGTGTTTTGCTTGATATAACTGCTGTTGTCTTTAATTTTCTTGCTTTGTATGACCCTTCTTTAGAAGCAACTGGATTCCATAACTCAACTATAAATAAATCCTGTTGGGCATATTTTCCTGTTTTTCTGTCTCTAAAAATACTATATAAGTATTCAACAACTTTGTTATTCTTTATAAGGTCACTTTCAATAGCAAATTGGTTATCGTAGCCTGTTACTTTATTTGTTTTTGACTTGTCACCAATATACTGAGTTGATTTTTCAGTTGGATTTGAACTTTCTTCAAATTTTGTAACACCTACATTCATTAGCTGAATATCAGCTGATGCGTCAGAAGCTTTAGTAGCTTCAACATCTAAGTAATAAGCCTCATCATATGCCATTACTTCTATTTCTGAATTATCTGTAGCCATTTTTAAATTCCTCCTCTAACATTAAAATAGAGCTGTAAATAATAAGTACTTACTGAACCATCTTCGCTGGTTTCGTAAGTAATTGCATTTGCACAGCTCACTTCTTTTATTTTTTTATTATTTAATTTCGGATAGTTTTTCGATTGATTTTGTTCGTCAATCCAATCGCTTAGATCATCTAACCAATCCAAATTTTCTAACCTTTGTAAATCGTCTTCACTATTTGCTTTTAAAAGCAGTATGTATTGATATTGCCTATACCAACCTTTTTCCCCTACATACTTAAGTCCCAAATTTTCTACACCACTTCTTTGTAAAGCAAGAGTATCAGTTTGGTCAGGAAGTTCTTCTGTATGTATCATTTCTGCTATTTCTGTTATCGGCTTATAATTTAATAACCACTTATTTATTGCCTCATCCATCGCTTAACCTCCTTGCAAATTTTGCCGTTTGATTTAATATACTATCTCGTTTGTCTGCCTTCATACGTTCAAAAGGATGCGCTCCTCTCAAAGAACCATTATGATATGTTAATCTTTTATTTATAGCCTCTTTCTTTTCGTTTTTCCAAGCCCATGCCCTTCTACTTTTAACGCCAACCATTACTTTTCCCTCAGCTTGAAATCTTGCATATGGAACATTAATAATTACTCTACCTGAGCCATATTTTGAAGCGATTGGTATTGATTTCTGTTGAGCTCCACTTTTAAAAGAAACATATTTCATCAAGTTAGTTGCAACCCTTTCATCTAAAAAAGCTTGTACTTTTCCTTTTTCCTCTAATCCAAGATTTCCATATATCTCTTTTATCGGTTTTACTCTTAAAATAAATCCCATTATATACACCCCAGTTTTATATGATTTGGTAAATCTTCATCATCAAAGATAAACTTATCAATTGATGTTACTTTATGTACATTTTCGGTTCCATATTTTGCACTTAGCTCTGTTAATGGTGTGCTTTTTATTTCGTCATCAACACTTTTATTTACAATAATATCGCCTTTAGAAATAAACCACGTTTCGTTATATCCACTAACATCAAATATCCTAATAAGAGCATTATCTGTTGAATTAGAACCACTTTTATTTCTATTAAGAATAGATGTATTTCTGTAACTAGCTTTAACACAATATCTATCCCATATTTTTTCATTTTTATGATATATTGTTATTTCTTGCGTTGGAAAATCTTCCATGACAACCTCCTATAAAAAACACGTTAGCTCATCAGGTAAACAGTCAATTATTTCTTTTTTTGACGAAGTATATTCTTCATCAGAAAGCACTTTAAAGGTCTTACTTACTCCGTCTATTGAGTAAGAAGAGATTTTTTTATTTTTACTTTCTTCTTTTTTATTGATTAAATCAGTTAAAGCACAAGCAGTAAATTTCAACTGTTCTTGTGCTTCATTTGGCAAATTATTTATTTTAATTTCTGTAAGTCTAGTGTTGATATTTTTATCAATTTCTCTACTAGCTTTTAAAATAAGTGAGTCGAAAGAGTCTTCCGTTAATGTTCCTTTGTATGTTTCTTTATAATAATTAAAATCAGCATACAACATTTTTATCAACTCCTATTCCTTTTTGTCATTTTCTTCTTTTGCATTTTCTTTTTCTGGTGTTTGTTCCTTTTTAGCTTTTTCTTTACCTTTAGTTTCTTTTTTACTTAATTTTAGGTTTAATTCATTTATTTGTTTTTTTAATTCTTCGTTTTCTTTTTCTATTGTTTGTTCCCTAAATGAATAACCTTTTCCTATTCTCTTTGCCATAACAACCTCCTATTTATGTGATACGAAGATACCAGCAACTTTATTGTTGTAGTATTCGTTTAATCCATATAATCTATATAGCCATTTGTAGTTATCTCCATCTTGATCCTGTTCAGGAGTGAATACTTTCATCTTATTATGTTTTGTATATTGTAGCAATGCTGGTTTGTGAAGTATCATAAAGTTAATATCTTTTGATTCTTCAACAGTTTTCTCATAGTATGTTGAAATACTATCTGTAGAAGGATTTGCAACTTTAGTATATTTATCGCTATTTTTTGTATAATACGTTTTTGCATTATTTACTGCTTTATCTTTTGTTAACTCATATACTGCTGCAATTTTCTTAAATCCTCCTTTTCTCTCTCCGTCAGAGTCTTTACCACTTAATAGTTCAATTGCAGTTTGGAATCTTGATTGAGGTACTACTTTTATACTCTTAAATTTATTTAAAAGATCTTTTGATTTTGTAGTATCCATATCTCTTATATATCCTAATAAAGTAGATGTAATTCTTAAGTGTCTATCCTCCTCAGGTACTTCATCGTTTGTCATATTGTCCCAAGCTTTTGCAATTGCTTTGTAAACTGCTTCTGCATTTTCATAAGTTGCTGTAACTTCTGAAATCTTAGGAATTGAAGCATATGTTGCATATCTTACTGCATCAACCTCAGGAATAACTTTTGTTCTTAAAAATTCTGCTGATAAATTTCCTAAGATTACTCCTCCTGTTTCTTCATTATCAATTGCATCAGTTTTTAATTTTCTACCTCTTTCGTAGTTAAATTTCTTTGTCTCATTTGTTAATGAAACATCTCCGTCAATGTATCCACTATTTCTGTCATAATCTCCTAATCCGTCCATGTCTAAAACAGGTACGATTATTTCATTTGCATTCTTACCAGCTTGTACTAATGCTCCATTTATATCAAAATCACTTGTTGTTGATTCTGCTTTATAAATTTTATCTAATAGTTCTGGTGCATTTTTCTTAAATAATTCTATTGAGTTCATTTTCATTCTTCCTTTCTATTTTTTATCTTCTTTAATTCCCATGACTTCTTCTAATTGTTTTAGAGCGTCATTTTCTGATGGATTAGTATGAGAACCACCTAAATTGACTTCTCCGCCCTCATCATCGTCCTCAAATAAAAAAGAATACTTTTCTTTGATGTCTTTGATTTGCTCATCAACACCGCTTACTGTGTATTCTCCTTTATCACTTTTTTCATATTTAATTTTGTCTTTGTCTAGTTTGCTATAAACTAGGTCAAAATCTTTTGCTCCTTTTATAGAGCTTTTTAATGCGTTTGTTTTTTTGAAATCTTCAACTTCTTTAGAACCTTCGGCTTTTCCCAAATCAAATTGTTCCTTTTTGATTTGTTCAACATCAATGTCGCCTAATTCTTTGATTTTAGTATTTAAGCTTTCAATTACTCCTTCTTTTACCTTAACCTCATTTTTTGCAGTTTCAGTTTTGGCTTTTTCTGCATTAACATCATTTCCGTTTTCGTCCATGATGTTGTCGATAATTGTTTTCTTAACACTATCCTCTACTTCTAAATCTTTGAACAATCCTTCTAAAAAACTTCTTTTCATATTTTCTCCTCCTACGATTTTCTACGGGTTTTTCTTCCCTTGAATTTGATAATATTTGCTATTTTTAACGTCGTATGCCCAACCAACGGTTTCTTTTATGCCTAACCGAAAAAAGGCAATAAAAAAGAAGCTAGTCGACTTAGCTTCTCATATATATTAAAAATTTAATAACTATTTAATTACTTTTGCTATATCTTCATGCATTATAGTATCAGTTTCATACTCTGGATATTTGCCTGTATCATCTACCATAAATTCCACTTCATATCCTTCGCCTTGTTTATATATTTCTATTATTATGCCTTCTCGTTTATCTTTTAACAAAACTTTATCATACAACTTAATTTCCATTTTTCTTCCTTCCTTTTTTAGTTACATAGGCACTAGTTAATCTAGTTTCTCCTGTTTCTTTGTCTATTATCCACCCTGTTTTCACATTAGCAACTTTTTTATTTTCTCCAACTAATGTCATTAATACTTCATACTGTTTGCCAAAACCTTTATCAGATTTCTCAATTGCATTAAATTTATTTAGATTTTTTTGTATACTTCTAATCAATTTATCTACATTATTTACATTGTAACCTAATGCTTCTTGAAAAGCTATTGCCTTGTTTCTACCTTTAGGATTATTCATATCTAATGCATATTTTGTAAACTTTTCTATTGGAATAATAGCATTTTCATAATTAGGCAATACAATTATATCATTTTGTGCTAGTTTTGTCGAATCGTTCTTGCTAATCCTTATCCTGTTATATTCCTTTTGTAAGCCTGTTTCTTTACAAAAGTTTGTGTATTCTTTTTGTATTTGTGCTAATTTAATTTTTTCTATTTCATTATTTATTCCTGATTTTTCTAATATCTGAACAGTTCTTTTTTGCTTTCTAATCGCATTTTCTAATTGCCTTTGCTTTTGTGTTGCCTCATAATACGGAATTTTCTTACCATTCCATTCAACAGTTGCATTTTTATATTCATTTAGTTCTTTATCTGTATAAACTGGTTCAGAAATTCCTAAGATTATTCCAAAATAAGTATGTCTACAATTGTATTCTTCCCATAAGTCTGAAACATCTGACCATAATCCAATTCCATACTTTTTAGAATCTTCTTTGTTTATTGCATATTGTTTTCCCTGTGCTTCAGCATGAGTTGGTCTTGCTCCTATGTGTGCAGTAACTTCATATCCATCACATCCTAATTCTTTTTCAATATCTCTATTTATGTTATTAGCTGTTGATTGTATTCCTGCTAAGACATTCCTTCTTACAGCAACTTCTAATTGTACGTTTCTTCCAGCTTTATCTTTTAATGTAATGCCCATATCTGCTAATTTTTGAACTGTGTTTTGGATTGCATTAGTATAACTGTATGCACCTGTTACTGTTTGCATATATGCTTCATCTATTGCTTCAACATATGCTTGTTGAGTTCTAAAAGCAATTGTATTTGTAAGATTTTTTAATAGTCTATCAGTTGCTCTTAGTCCCTCATTCAAGATTCTATATTGTTTTTCACTCAACTTAAAGAATTTATCACGATATAAGTACAATTCCTTATACCCTTGCATATCTTCGCTTGCCATATCACTAAACATTTTCTTTAAAAGTTGTTTTCTTTCTGCTGTTATCATTGAAGTTTTTTCTAGTGCCTCATAAAATACTTCTTCGCCACTTCTTTCTATAAGAATTTTCATTTCGTTTTTTGCTGTTACACTAATATCTTCCATAGCAGATATTCTATCTATTATATCTGCTGTTAAATCTATATTAAGTTTATTATATAGCTGTACTACATCATTAAATTCTAGTAGATTTATGTATTCAGGTGTTAACATTTATAATACCTCTATTCTGTCTTAATATCATCTATATTGTCATCTGCTATTCTTGCTTTTGCAGTTTCTTCATCTTCGCCTAAGAATTTAACTCTATATTCCCAAGGCTTTCTAATACCTTGTGCAATATCTTTTCTAAACTCATTTTTAGCTGTTTCTGTATCTACCATAAAACCATCTTTATCAGTAATAGTAACTAGACAATCTTCTGTTACGTTCTCTTTGAATAATATTCTACCTAATAGCAAAATAGCTTTACCTATTCCACTAACAAATTCATCAACTCTTTTTCTATGTTTATTTGCGTTTGAGACTAGATCTTGTCTATCACCGACGTATTGCGTAGCAGTTACAACAGATGTGCCATTAAATTCATAATATTTTGTTCCTAACCCTGCTTTGAAACTCAACATATTCAAGGCAAACTGTATTCCTTCTTTATCTTCTGTAACTCTTAGGTCAGGATTATACTCTGTTACAACAGGATTTTCTTTTATATTACTTATCTGGTCATCTCCATAAGTAGTCCATTGCTGTTTCATCACATCATCAGGATATACTTCGTATTCCTCTTCTTTTATATTTCCATCTGTATCTTTTATTTGCCTTGTTTTTGTTCGTGTTATTTTCTTATTGTAAAACACTTTCTTGCCACCAAGGTAAAAGTCCATTGCAAAATTATTATATGTAATATCACAAACCATTAACTGATCAATTGCTGTTCCGTATATACTAAATCCCAAACCATTTACATTATGATATTCTGTATCTAGCGGATTAGCAACGGCTGGTTTTAATATGCTGAATAGTGGTACATCTGATTTGAAAGTATATTGTTTAACAATATCTTTTTTTGTAACTTCTTCTCCTTGCTCATTAATATAATTGTTAGATATAACGTATATGTCTTTTTTTAATTCTTCATCATATTGTAATTGATGTAATTCAACGTAATATATTTTCTTACCATCTTCTATACTTTCACTTACAAAAGCAACATCAATTATTTTTCCGTGTTCTACTTTTAGCGGAACAATTTGAGTAGCATCTAAGTAAATAATATCTAATTTCGTTCTATTTGTAGCAGAAACCTTACCGTTTTTATCAACTTTAGCATTCTTAACTCTCATTGTTGCTCCTGCTGTACCCATGGCCATTGCTTTTTCTATCGCAGTCGGTAAATCTTTATATACTTTTAATATTTTTAATTGTTTATTTAAGTAATCGTTATTAACTTTCGTTTGTTGGCTTGTATTAGCTTTTGTTACTATTTCATCTCTTTCTGTAAAAAGAATACTTGCCCAATCTTCAGAAACTCTTTTAGCCATACCTAAACTAAACATTTTTCTTTCTTTTCCAGTTGAGTCATGGTACTTGTGAAAATCTACATTGTTTTTCCACCAGTTCTCCCACATTTCTATAAAAGTATAATAATCTGTTGAAACTGTTCTATAACCCTTTTTACTTAAATATTTTAATATTATATCGTTCATGTTATGCTACCTTTCCTAAACAATAAGATATTTCTTCTGCCCAAAGTTCAAATGAATAGTTAAAACTGTCTAAACTATCTATGTCAGAAGTTTCTCCATCATCTATCCATCTGTCATCTTTGGCTTTTTCATCATATAAAGCTGTTTGTAAAGCTTCTATCAATGATTGACATTGATTTTCAATAAAGCTCATCTTGTCTAAATTCAACAGCCTATTCCAAAGCTCTATTCTGTTTTTAATTTCTATTTTTAAGCTATCTTGTACAATTAGATTTATTTTATTAACTCTTAGTTCTCCATTTAGCGAATTATTTAAGACTTGTTCTGCACTATCGGCAAAAATAAAAGATACAGTACCATATTTGTCCTGTATCTCTTTTATAAAATTTATTATCCATCTAAAAACTTGTTTTGTATTTGTTCCTGTTGCTTTCATTGTACTAGCTTTTAGCACCTGTACACTACTAAAATCACGACTAATCTTAGTTGCTGTTATACTATGTTTTGATTTATTACCGCCCCAGTCGATTCCAATGCTTATAATAGAATTTAACTGAACCGCAGTAGTAATATATCTTTTATAATCATTTGCAATTTGTTGAAATATTAATCCTTCTGCATCGCACCATTGTCCTAATATTAATCTATTATAATAAACTGTTCCTTGATATTCTTTGCAAAGGTTCTCAACAAAGTCTTTTGGTAAAAATGGATTATCAAATATTGTATAGTATTGTGTATATACATCTAATCCTTTTTTCTCTATTACATCTAAAAAATCTTTCTTTAACCAATGATTTTTATTTTCAGGATTTAAAGCCCCGTCCAAGCAAGAATACGGTTTATCTAAAGAAGCTTGTATCATTATAAATACTTCTTTATTCCATTTTGCCATTTCATCTCCATAAGCATATTTAATAGATGTACCTTGTATTTTACTTACTTGACTTATCTTTTCTGTTCCGAGGCAATATACTTCTTGTTCAAATAAAACAGCTATGTTTTGAGAATTAATAAAACCTACTAAGTCTTTTCCATATATTTCTCTTAAAGGTTGTAACACATTTCTTTCAATTGTTCCTTTTGATACTCCAAAAATAACATTCAGCCCATCTAGACCTTTTCTTTCTAGTAATCTGTTTGGAATCGTAAATAATATATCTAAATAAGTTTTTCCACATCTTCTTGCACCTATTTTCAAATTATATCTATGAGTTGCATTCCTGATAAACTCTTTTTGTTTTTCTGTTATTATCATTTATTTGCTTCCTCTTTTATTTTACTTAATAATTCTTCTACCTTATTTAAATTTTCATTATTATTTTCTTCTTTATCCAAACCTTTTGCTAATCTTTGTCCTTTTTGTGCTTTTTCTAATATATCAACCATTTTTTTTAACTTATCATAATCTGGCATTTCTAAATACATATATTCAGCTGGATTTTTGAAACTGCCTTCTAATACATCAAGAAAACTATCATATAATTTTAAATGTCTTGTATTTATATCTACTTCTTTTTCTATTTCCTTTTCTATTACCTTTTCTACTATTTTGTTGCTCTTTTGTTGCTCTTTTGTTGCCTTTTTCTCTGCCCAGCCTTTCGTCTGTTTATTAGTATTCCCAGTAGATTTGATGTCTTTACTTCTTAAGAACTCTTTTACTGATTTATATTCACTTAATATGTATTCTTTCTCTAACTGCTTCCAATCATATTTAGCCATCTCCTCACCTACTTGCTGTTTTTAGATGTAACTGCTTTTCCTTCACTTAAGAACCCTTGTCTAAATAATTCGAAATATCTAGTATCCTCAGCTCTAAATGTATCGCCTTTAGCATATGTTTTTAGGTTGTTTTCCTTATCGTTGAAACTTCTTAGTACTCTTCCTTCTTTTATTATCCTCTCCATTGTATTCACCTCTTTCTTTAAAACATTTGTCTTTCTGCCTACACTCATCACATCGATGCTTCATGCAGATTGCAAAATTATATTTCTTCTTTCTCATAAGCTTCACACTTTGTTGTTATGATTCCACCATAGGCAGACGTATGAATTTCGCACAAATCTTTTTCTCTGTTTTTGCAATTCTTGCATTGTTCTTTGACATATTTGTCAAATCGTTCTTTTTCACTAATCATAATAACACCTTCTTTTGTAATATAATCACTACAAAACACGCAAGTTATATATAATTGCACTCTAGAACTGAACGGCTGGTTTGCCACTCTGCTATATATGTTTGCGTGCTTTGTACTAACAATAATAAAGAACCTGCTAGGAAGGTTCTAAGTGGTGATTTATCATATAACTAAGGATTCCGAAATTTGCAACAAAGGCTAATCAAATCAGTTTATTTTTATATCAACAATACCTAGCATTTTGCTAATACCAATATAAATAAAAAGTAGCTTGACAACATTAGCCTTTCGTCAAACTACCTTTTTTAATAATTAAGAAAAGAAAATCAAATAATATAAGAACCTCTAATTCTTTTATTTAATTTTTCATAATACAATTTTAGCACCTTTTTTTATTAAAAAACTGCCAATTTTATGCCAACTTTTTTAATTCTTTACTGACTTGTGTTATTAATTCTGTTTTCTTCCTAAAATATGTTCTTTCTGACATACCGTTGTTTATTAATTCCCATTTGCTTTTGCTTAATATGTATATTGTTTCAAATATCTTCTTTTCATCTTCATCAACTAACTGTATAGCTTGTACTACCGCCTTGTATTCCTTAATTGCTACTTGCAAGGCTTCGTCTTCTTGCAACTTGATTACACTTTCTAGTACACGATCTGATACATTATTTTTTGGCTTTGGTAATCCATCAAGGTTTTGTGCTCCCAAGTCCATAATGTCAGCTCTTATATTTAGTATCTTTACGCAGTTATAATTGTATCTCTTTAAACATCCTTTTGCTTCTCTGTATTCTTCTTTAGATAACTTCATTTGTGTACCTCCTACATACTTTTTAATTTCTTTATCTCTGCCTGCAATAACTTGTTTTTTTCCTTAGCTTTATGTAATTCTTCTTCAAAATATAACATACGTCTTTCTTCTGCTTTCTTTTCTTTATAAAATACCGCTAGCATGTTATATGTTGCATGAAACTTTTTGAATAGTTCTATTATTCTATCGTCATCAGTATATTCTATTAAATCTCTAAGTTCTTGAATTTCTGATTGTGTTAGTACTCTTTTAATTTTCTCCATCTTTTGAATCCTCGCTTCTTTTTAAAATCTTTAATAAAGATTTCCATTCTGCTTCATCACACTCATCTCCATAAGAGTATGCTTCTTCTATATCTCTTATCATTACTTTTTTATCTGTTTCAGTTAATAAATTCACATTAATTTTAATTACATTACATGTCCAACTAACCATATATGTTCTTCTACCTAATGCATATCGTTCAGCTGATATCAATAACATAGATAAATCAGCTTGACTGCCTTTAAAATTAAATAGTTGCATTATTTATCACTCCTTCTCTGGAAATATTTTTTCTTCTTCACTCATTTATTTCACCTCTTTTGTGTTGTTTATAAAATATTGTTTTAGACATTCTATGCAATTTTTGTTTTTCATACATTCTTCTATTGAAATTTGTAAATAACATCTTGTACTTATATGTGCTTGCTTATATAAGTCTTTTATTATCAAATCTATTATTTTTTCCATCTCAACTTCTTTTCGCTCTAATCTACTGCATTCTTTGTCTATTTCTTTATTGCTTATTTTTAATTCTTCATTCTCTTTTAATACTCTTTTATAATCTGATAAAATAACATCAACATACTTTTTTCTAGTAGTAACAAAATTTTCAATACCTTCTCTTTTAAAAGTTCTCAACAACTCATACAGTTTTATTTTCTTACCAGTTGATAATTTTTCCAATGCTTCTTCTATGTCTTCGACATTTGTGTCGGTTACCTCTCCATTTTCTTTCACTTAAAACACCTCTTTTTTCTTTCTTATATTTTTTACTGTATCTATCTAATACATCAATTAAAATCTCTGTATAAACTTGTTCGTTGTTTACTGGATTTACTGTATACCAATTTTCATTTAATAAATAATCTTTTATAAATTCAACAAATTGTTCTGATTTCATCGGTGGATAAAAAATCCCAAAATTATTTCTAGCATTTAGCCAATCCGTTAATGTTTCTTTCATTATGTATTACTCCTCTCTAACTAATTACTATTGTGTAACCAGTTTTTCTTTTTATTATCTCACCTTTTCCTACTAATCCATAAAATTCTACCACTCTAATATCTCCTACATTTTCTAACTTATTTATAGTTTCATCTAGCACCATACATGCACATTCTAAAGCATGATTATCTGTAATATTTGTTTTATTGTGAATAATTATCTTACTCATATCTTATTTACTCCTTTATCAAATTTCTTTATCTACTTCTTGCATAAATTCTCTTGCTTTTCTGCGTGCGTCTTGCTGATATTTACTATAAACATGTGTTGCTATTATGTCTTTCTTACTCCATCTATACATGTAGCCATCTATTACTGTTGAATACACATTGTATAATTCTTTGTTTTTCTTTTTGTGCAATTCCCAAGCCATATCTAAACCTCCTTAAATGTCGCTATCAACCGTTATTTTTTATCATTAACCGACATTTTATATTTTTTTAAACTATCTACTAGATCTCTAGTTGTATATTTATCTAATATCCTTCTAAAATCTTTTTTTAATTCTTCCCATGACATTTCTTTAAATTTCATTATTCTTTTTCCTTCTTCTATATCTATTCTCCCTCCTTGACTATCTATTACCTATATGCTATTATGCTTTTGGAGATGTGATGGAATTGGCAGACATACCAGTTTACCAAACTGGCGGATATTATCCATGCGGGTTCGAATCCCGTCATCTCCACTGAGCACCTACAAAGTAGGTGTTCTGTTTTATTTTTAACATATTTGTTTTCCCTACTCTTTCACTTCTTGATAGTCTATTCTCTTAATCTCTTCAATCGTCGTACAGTATATGTAACCAATTTCGTGGTATATATCATTTGTTGTGACTATTTTCTCGATTACTTCATAATCATTTTTAAATAAATTATATTTTCTAATAAATAATTTATATTTTTTCATTGTTTTTTCCTTCTTCAAATATTCCTAATACTGTTCTTTTAAATTGCTCTGTTTCTTGTTTCTGATTTGTTTGAGCTTCTTTAACTAACTTGAATTTGTATAGCTCTGCTTCCATGTCTGATTTAGTTTTCATCATTTCTTTATGTATATCTATTGCTGAATCTAATAACTTTTCTATTTCTTGAAGTGTTTTCATTCTTTTCATAACATCTGCTGTAAGCACTATTGCTATAATTAACAGTACTGACGTTACAACAGTTTCTAATGCCATAATCATTATTTCCATTTTATTTTCCTCCTCTTTTGTTTATTTAATTATTCTTAATTCCAAATCTGGATAAACTTTTTTCAAATATTTTATGTTTTAATTTAAATACATCTGTCTGCATGCCTTTTACATCTTCTACTATTATTTTACCGTTTTCTATGTACTTAAAGTCTGCTACATATTCTATCTTTCTAAATGTTCTACCATTTTTCTTAAAACTATCTTGTAATAGAAAGCGCGGTTGTAATTCTAAATTACTTATTTCCCCTACTTTTAGTAGTAACTTTAATTCCTTGTATCTTCTGCTCTCTTGAATGCTATCAAATATATAATCGTCTACTATTACTTTTTTATTTCTGTATTTGTTCATCTTTTGCCTCCGTCTAAGTTTAATTTAATCTGTTTTCCTTCAACATTTGTAACATACTTGCAAGAAGGATTTGCTATAAATTTATAATCAGCTAATTGATTACATCCTAAGCATATTTCTTTTTCAATCAAGCTTTTACATGGCTCTTTCAGTTCTCGGTATTCCATTTTTCTTAATATATCTCCCTTTTTCATCTCTTTTTAAATTAGTCTTTTTGAAATGTCCTAAGTTTCCTTTGTATATTATTTTTTCGCTCCTGTAACCCTTATCATATCTATCTAATAATAAGTGTGCTTTTATTCCATACTGTTTTTCAAATTCATATGCCGTTTTAGTTTCTCCATATATAGTAATCTTTCTTGTTGTTCTTTTATTATTTCCTTGTTCTTTCCAGGTTGCCCATCTACAATTATTTGGTTCATAATTTCCATTTACATCTATTCTATCTATTGTTAGATTTTCTCTATATCCATTTTTTATTGCCCATCTATAAAAACTCACAAAATCCTCGTTCCATTCAGCGCATACTTTTATTCCTCTTTTGCCATAATTTTTGTATGCCTTGCTGTTTTCGTTGTTGCATCTTCCTTTCATATCAGCCCATATTTGATAGATTCTTGTATTATGCATTCCATGTGTTTTACATGGTTTTCTATCTCTTGATTCTTTTAAATTTTTCAATTCACACTCTTTTCTATAGCAACCACAACTACTTGTATCTCCACTAGTTAAATATGTTGTTTTTGTAATTTTTTCATTGCCACAATCACATTTGCATAGCCATAATTTTTGTCTAGTTTTTATATCTCTACCTACCTCTTTAATAACTAATAATCTTCCAAATCTTTTTCCTGTTAAATTTCTTATCATAATTATTAGCGCCTCCTTCCTTCGCACAGATTCCGTTCTAGTTGTGAATAATTCATACCATTCTCCTAAATTTGTGGTATGTGGTTCATATTTTCTTGAACTATGTCATCAGCCAAGTAGTATCTCTTGAAGCTTACATCTTCTCCATATCTATTCTTTTTTTGTTCCCATTCTGTCTTGAATTGATATCCGTCTTTTTGTAGTTGATCTATTCTTGCTCCCAGTTGCATTACTCCTAAATCTTGATAAGCTTCCCAGCTTGTTATACTTCCAAATTTTCTTATATAATCTAGTATTCTATCTTTTTGAGTTGTTTTCATTTGTATCACTCCTTATAATTCTAATTATTGATATAAAATTCGTTCCAGTCAGTTTTTCCTGACCTTGCTAAAACTACTTTAGCCTTCTTGTTGTTCTCTACTATTCTGCTTAACTCAGCGATTGAGAAATATCTAACTCCTATGATTAGTGGTTTTTGTATCTCACTTTCAAAGCTCTCATACGTATAGTCTTTTAGTTCTCTTGATAGAGCCAACAGCTCATTATCGCTTAAATTTACTTTGTAGTAAGTTTCTATGAACCTTCTTACTTTTTCTCCGTCTGCTTTAGTCATCCCAATCACCTACCAATTCTCGTTTTTCTGTTTTGTTGTTTTTATCTCTAAACTTTCTATCTTCTTGCTCTGCGTCTAATACTGTTTTTATTCCTTGTTTAGACCAATTGTTTAATATTGCTTTTATGTATTGAATTGTTCTTTTGTTAGCTTCTACGGACTTTTTCATTGCTAATATAATTAATTCTTGGTCCATTTCTTCAGCATAACTTGATAATATTTCAAGTCCGTAAGGTGTTATTAGTCCTATATTTTCGTTATAAAAATCAATAATAACTTGTAAATCGTTAACACAACTGTCATTTACTTTACTATTATTTTTATTTATATTTCTATTTTCATTTGCATTTGCATTTCCCATATGTTGTTCATATGAATTACATATGTTTTTCATATCTTTTTCATATGTTTCTTTTTTCTTTCTGTTATTTCTTCTGCTTTCAGAATATGCTTTTCTTTTATTAGCTTCATATTCTAATCTTTCATTATAGTAATTACCCTCTTCATCTTTTTTGAATTTGGAGAAAATATCTTCATTATATGTTTTACATATGTTTAACATATCTTTTTCTTTCAGATGTCCTTTTTGATGTTGTAAACATAGTAATTTTATATACTGACCTATTTCTTCATCTGTCATTAGCATTGTTCCAGATAAGAAATCACTACTATAAAATAAAAATGCTGGGTCCTTCATTGTTTTCTCCTCTCTTGTAAAATCAGAGGTAAAACTTATGTCTTACCCCTGTTGCCTTTATAAATAATTTTTTCCTATTAATCGAATAAATTCTTCTATTGTATGTCCTTTATTCAAGTATTTCTTCTCACATTCTTGTTTTAATTTAATGTCTAATACATGTCCTAGTTTTCCATGAACTCCTATTGTTCCTCTGTGATGTTCTGCACATAACCAAACTTTAAATCCATTTTCTTCTGATATTTTTCTGTTAGGATTTCCAAAGAATATATGATGTTCTTCAACTGGTGCATATAATCCACACACATAACATCTTTTTTTGTTTTGCATTATTGAATCCATTTAATCACCCCAACTCCTTAATAAACTATCTATCTCAGCTTGTGGCTTTGTTTCTATCTTTTGAGTTTTAGCCTCTTGTACTAGTAGCTCAATTAGTAAACTCATCTCTTTGCTATCGTATGTACTTGATCCATAGTAGGCATGTACTTTTATACATTTATCTTTTCTACTTACCTCTTGCACCAAGAAACCTAATCCTTGCTTTCCCCATATTCTTTTGAATTTTTCGTAACTTGCTTCTTGAACTATAAACGGTTCATAACTTCCTATCTGCAATACTGCATCTTTGTATACATCTTCTTTTGTTACTACTGCATCTTCTGTCGTTATCTTTTTAGCTATCTTGTCGCACAACACCCAACAATATGCGTTTGCATCAATTGACCTTTTCTTGTACCATTTTTTTAGCTCAATATTTAGTTTATTTTCGTTTTTAAGTTCTTCTACTACACTTGCCTCTTTGGTATCTAATAAGAGGCTTATTTTCGTTTTTCGTGTGTTAAAATCTATACTTATGTCATTAATTATTCCGTGTTGTTTGCATTTGGAAAAACTCCTTTCTTCAAACATTCACTTAATATTTGTAACTTTGGTAAATACTCATTGTTGATAAAATCTTCATCATATTTCACTTCAATTAGTTGAAGTCTGTCTTTGTTTATTTCATTGAAATAATTGTTATAATCACTTTCTATTAATCCGTATGCAACTATATATAGTTTGTGTATTCCACTTGCATACATTTCAACTTGAGCTTGTCTCCAATATTGTTTTGATACTTTAAATTCTTTTTCTGCGTTGTGTGTTTTTACTTCGTAGATACAAGTATCTGTATTTCCGTCTAAATTAGCTCTTAATCTATCAATTATTATCTGCTTATCTTTTTCAAGTCCTTCGATTTCTAAGCTATCTAGTATTTTGTGTTCATAATTGTTACCAGCTTTTGTTGCCTCATTTGAAAAACTATTTTTATTAACTCCTATCTTTTCAAGCCACCATTTTTCAAATGATTTTGTATTCCAATTTCCTACTACCATACTTGTATCTGAGCAACCTATGTAATAACTTCTATCTTGACTTTGTATCAATGTTTGATAAATCCTTTTCAAAATTGCTTAAAGTATCAAAATAGCTAAATATTGCTTTTACTTCATCTTCTGTTTTATGAAGTCTTTCTGCAATTTCTTTTACTGATAATCCATCTTTCATTTTCTGTGTATATACTTGTTGACATCTTTCTTTAATTTTGAAAATATCATGTTTTGATAAGTCATCTTCCCAGTTATTCTTAGCTTCTTTTAGTTCTTCTTTAAGCCACAAATCAAATCCTAAACCAGTTCTTATTGCAACACCTTTTACAAATAATCTTGTTTGACAATTCCATAATCTTTGCTGTGTCATCGAATTATCTTTAACGGGATTGCTACCATTTGTAACAGGTCCTCTTTGTATAAATTCCATATCATCAATTACAATTTTTACTGCTGTTTCATAAACTCTATTTGTATTGCCCTTACTATCTGTAAAAACTTGCTCTGTCATATACAAACTACTTCCTGTTGTTTCATTTACAACTGGTTCAAAATATACTTTCTCTGCTCCATTCTCATGTAATAAATCAACGACTTTTGCCCAGTTCAAATAATCTGCTCCATCTCTTTTGTCAGTCCATGGACTTACATCTATTTTTCTTAATTCATCATAACTTTTTAACATCTATATCCTGCTCCTCTCAAATTCAATTATTTGCGCTCTATTTTCGCTTTTTTCTTGCTGAAGTAATCTTTCTTCAACTTCTTCTTTTTTCTCTATGTATTTGTCTTTTACTGCTTTTATTTCAGCTACTATGTCCTTTATGTCGCCTTTTATATCTTTTGATGTAAAACCTTCTGATAATCCTTTTAGATCATCTTCAAAGCTTTCTAAATCATCTATTATATTTTCAAGTTCTTCACATCTATCTTCATCATCTAAAATCATTTTGTTCTCCTCTCTTGAACTTTTCCACGAATTGTGCTAAAATAGTGGAAAAGTAGGTTTATTAAATCTTATTTTTATTTACATTTGTTAAGTTCTAGTCTGCCGTCGCAATCAGCTAGAACTTTTCTTATTTGGTTTTGATAATTAGTAGCACTGCCAAGTTGATTTTGACTTAATGTTTTTCTAATTTCTGTCAATGCATTTTCTAGTATTGCTACTTTTTTATTTGCTCTATATCCTTTTAGCTCTAACTTCTCATTTTCATTTCTTAATTCTTGATTTTCTGATTTTAAATTCAATATTTCTGTTTTTGTTTTTACTCTACCCATGTTTTACTTACTCCTTTCAACATTGTTTTCTTGTATATATTCCATATACTAATTTTTCTTCCTGATAATTGATAAACTGTTCCTTGTACTGCAACTGCTATTGTAAATACTCTTACTAGTTGACTAATCATTATCATTAAGCAACCAAATGCGTCTGCATATTTTCCCATCTTTCTCACCTTCTTTCTATATAATTTGTCGTGCTATTTCTTTTAACACTTCTTGTCTTTCTTCTTCTTTTAATCCTAGCTCAAATAATAGAACTGCTCTTTTATCTGCTAACTGTTTTGCTCCTGTTCCTTTTATCCTTGGAAAGCCCTTGCTGTTAAAAATCTCTCTTGCTTTTCCTTCTCCAACTCCTCTCCAATCTGCATAGTCATACGGTGTTATCGTGTCAGGCAGTTCATTAAATGTTTTTATTGATTTCCTTGATTCCATTCGTTCATCTCCTTTCTTGTTTTTAAATTTATTTCGTTATATAATCGACTCATCTTTATATGAAAGGTGGTGATTTAATATGTCTGACGTTGTTTTGTCTAGAGATGCAAACTATTTAATTTGCATTATTTATAAGTATTATCTTGAACTTCGTGATAATTGTTTTACCAAAGCTAAAGCCAAAGATTTTAACTCCATTGAAACTATACATGGACTAGTTCCTGATATTTCTCTTGATGATATACATGAAATATGTCTTGAACTGTCAAATAAAAATTTACTTATTCAAAAAGAAAAGTATATTATGGAAAAATATTCTCGTTTTAGCTTGTCTGACGATGGTATTATTTATATGGAAAACCGTTTTTCTAATAAGATAGATAAACTTATTAATTATATTGGCAATTTAAAACCTTAGTTTTTTATATCGATAGATGATTGTGTGGCATCTATTGATATTTTTATTTCTAGCTCTGACTCCATTAATGTTCTTCTTATCTTATATTCAGAAATGCAATCAATTTCTGCCCCATTTATCTTCATTTTAAAATCATCGCTGATTCCATGATCATATAACTCTAATTTATTCAAAATTATTCACCTCCTTTCTTTTTAGTATCGGTTCGTGGTTATTTTTGTTTACTTTTGTCAACACTCTTAATAAAAAAAATATCGTCAAATCTGCAATCCAAGGCCCTACAAATGTTAACAGCAATTTCAGGACTAGGATTTCTCTCTCCTTTAGCTAATAAACTTATTGACGTTTGTGAGCAGTTTGCTTCTTTAGCTAGCTGTCTATATGAGTAGCCTTTTTCCACTATTTTACTAATAAAATCATCAATATCTTTAATCAATACTGTTCTGTTTGCCATCTTTACTTCTCCTTTCTTGTTGACTTCTGTAAACATTATATATTATAGTTTACAAATGTCAATAGTTTTTTCAAAAAAAGTTTAAAAATATTTACATTTGTAAATTTTTGTAGTATACTCTTTTACATAAGGAGGTTTACAATGGAACTTTCAAATAAAGAATTAGGAATATACTTAAAGTCTATTAGAGAAAGTTTAGGGTACAGTATATATGATGTAAACAGACTATGTCACATCTCACCTAGTTATTTGTCTTTAATGGAAAACGGAAAACGAAAACCAAGTGCAGTAATTCTAAAAAAATTAGCACCTATTTATAATATTAACTATATAGATTTATATGAGAAAGCAGGATATATTGATCTGATTGAGAGTGAAAAACTATCTTCTAACAATAACAACTTCCGTTATGCTAATCATAATGGAATAAACACAGAAGGACTTGATGATAATGACATCGAAGAAATAAATCGTTTTGTTGAGTTTATTAGAAATAAGAAGAAAAATGAGGGAAAATAAATATGGAAGAAAATAATGAACAAATTATATATATTAATATGGACGATTCTGGTAGGTTAGTTAAAGGCGAACCTAACGAATTGGTTTTCGTTTATGGAGGTGTGTTCTTTCTCTCTTTAAAAGAGCAAGAAAATTTTTCAAGACAATATAAAACTTTAGTGAATCGAATAAAACCAAAATACTGTGAGAGTTTTTCCAAAGATGATTCATTAAATGAAAAACATTGTGCAACACATAATTATCAAAA